>Ga0315912_10000179_pt1 | contig 143002 bp, 120 predicted proteins | sample VfabasoilMG_FD_204469 | JGI IMG/M metagenome (GOLD analysis project Ga0315912, IMG submission 204469) | Garden soil microbial communities collected in Santa Monica, California, United States - V. faba soil | ecosystem: Environmental > Terrestrial > Soil > Garden | place: USA: California...
CAGCTGCCAGCCGCGGCCGGACTGCGACACGGACGGCATCCCCGACGCGTGCGAGATCGCCGCGGGCGCCGCCGACGTCTACAGCGCGGGTGGCTGCAGCCCGGACGGCATCCCCGACAGCTGCCAGCCGCGCGCCGACTGCGACAACGACGGGATCCCGAACCGCTGCGAGATCATCGCGGGTGCCGCCGACGTCTACGGACCGATCCACTGCGCGCCCGACGGCGTGCCCGACAGCTGCCAGCCGCTGCCCGACTGCGACCAGGACGGCCTGCCCGACTTCTGCGAGCTCGCCGGCGGCGCGGCGGACGTCTACGGCGTCAGCACCTGCGTGCCCGACGGCATCCCCGACAGCTGCCAGCCGCGCCCCGACTGCGACAGCGACGGCCTGCCGAACGCCTGCGAGATCCTCGCCGGTGCGGCGGACGTCTACAGCGCGGGCGGCTGCAGCCCCGACGGCATCCCGGACAGCTGCCAGCCGCGGCCCGACTGCGACACCGACGGCATCCCCGACGCGTGCGAGCTCGCCGCCGGCGCCGCCGACGTCTACAGCCCGAACGGCTGCAGCGCCGACGGCATCCCGGACGCGTGCCAGCCGCGGCCGGACTGCGACACCGACGGCATCCCGAACGCCTGCGAGATCCTCGCCGGCGCGGCGGACGTCTACGGCGTCAGCACCTGCGTGCCCGACGGCATCCCCGACAGTTGCCAGCCGCGCCCCGACTGCGACACCGACGGCATCCCCGACGCGTGCGAGATCGCCGCGGGTGCGCCCGACATCTACAGCGCGGGCGGCTGCAACCCCGACGGCATCCCGGACAGCTGCCAGTCGCGCGCCGACTGCGACGCCGACGGGATCCCGAACCGCTGCGAGATCATCGCCGGTGCCGCCGACGTCTACGGACCGATCCACTGCGCACCCGACGGCGTGCCCGACAGCTGCCAGCCGCTGCCCGACTGCGACCAGGACGGTCTGCCGGACTACTGCGAGCTCGCGGGCGGCGCCGGCGACCTCTACGGCACCAACCCGCCGAGCTGCGCGCCCGACGGGATCCCGGACAGCTGCCAGCCGGCCGGCGACTGCGACGCCGACGGAGTGCCGGACTTCTGCGAGCTGCTGGCGGGTGCCGCCGACCTCTACGCGGGCGGAGCGAACCCGGGTTGCGCGCCCAACGGCGTGCCGGATGCCTGCGAGCTGCTGCCCGACTGCGACCAGGACGGCCAGCCCGACTTCTGCGAACTCGCCGCCGGAGCGGGGGACTGCGACCAGAACGGCGTCCCCGACGACTGCCAGGCGGACTGCGACGAAGACGGCACGCCCGACGCGTGCGAGCCCGACTGCGACTTCGACGGGCTGCCCGACGATTGCGAGCCGGTGCTGATCGACTGCAACGGCAATGGCATCGCCGACGAGTGCGATGCGCTCGACCCCAACCGCATCGACTGCAACTCGAACGGCGAGCTCGACGAGTGCGAGATCGACTGCGACGGCAACCAGCGGCCGGACAGCTGCGACCTGCTCGACGAGCCCTGGCGCGACCGCGACCGCAACGGCGCGCTCGACGAGTGCGAGTGCGAGACGCCCAACCGCCGCCAGGCCGGCAGCCTGCTCCTGTACCCCGAGTACGACAACCGGCCCGGCTCGCAGACCACGCTCACGGTCACCAACGTGCTGACGACCAGCGTCGAGGTGCACTTCGTGTTCATCGACGGCGCGACCTGCCTGGAGTTCGACTTCACGCAGGTGTTGTCTCCCGACGACACGCTGACCGTGCTCAGCCGGGCGGTGAACCCCGGTTCGTCGCAGGGCTACCTGTACGTCTACGCCCAGGAGCTCGGCACGCACCGTCCGCGCGTGCACAACGGCCTGATCGGCCAGCTGATCGCGATCAACGGCGTCGAGGGCTCGAGCCACGCGATGAACGCCCTGTCCTTCCGCGGCATCGGCGACGGCTTCTTGACCGACCTCGACCTCGACGGCCACCGCGACCTGAACTCGCGCGAGTACGAACCGGTGCCCGACGAGATCCTGATCCCGCGCTTCCTGGGACAGAGCGAGGCGATCCAGAGCGAGCTCCTGCTGGTGGCGCTCTCGGGTGGCACGGCGTTCACCACGATCGTCGACTTCGCGATCTTCAACGACAACGAGGAGCTCTTCTCGGCGCAGTACGCCTTCGACTGCTGGGCGCGCGCGCCGCTCGAGGACATCAGCGGCTTCTTCGACAACGACTTCCTGGTCTGGTCGACCGGCAGCGATCCCGACGAGATCGCCGGCGCCACGGGCCAGGAAGCGGGTTGGATGCGCCTCGACGGCCACCAGGCGGCCTCGACGCAGAAGGTGATCGTCGATCCCGCGATCTACGCCGTGCTGATCGAGCGCACGGGCACGGGCAGCGTCTCCGACCTGCCCTGGGAATTCTGCTCGCAGAAGAACGGCTCGCTGCTGCCGCAGTCGCTGTTCGGCGACAACGACGACTGAGATCCAAGTACACCCAGTCCCAAGTACACCCAATCCGGGGTTCGCGAAGCGAGGCCGCGGGCGGTTCACCGTCCGCGGTCTCGCGCTTCGTCGCGCGCTAGACGTGGTGCACGGGACCGCTGCCGTCGAGGGCCGCCGCCACGGTGCGGCGCACGTAGACCGGCACCATCTCGCGGCGCCATTCGTGGTCGCCGGGGATGTTGGGCAGGGGGTGGACCTGCTTGTAGGCGGCCTCGCCCAGCGCGACGAGGCGCGCCTCGCGGTCGGCGGCCGCGGCGGCCGTGCCGCGCAGGAGCTCGGCGCTGCGCTTGATGCGCACCGGGCGCGCCTGCAGGGCGGTCAGCACGATGTCGGCGTCGTCGATCGTGCCGTCCGCCGCCAACCCCAGGCGCACCGCGACGCCGAGCAGCGGGAAGTCGATCGAGCCGCGCTCGCGCAGCTTGCCGTACGCGCCGCGCTGGCGCGCGCGGCGCGGCAGGCGCACCTCGACCAGGATCTCGCCCGGCTCGAGCTTCTTGTTGTAGGTGCCGTCCGCGACCCAGAAGTCGTCGATCGGGACCACGCGCCGGCCCGCGGGACCGACGAAGACCAGCTCCGCGCCCAGCGTCATCAGCGCCGGCGCGGTGTCGTTCGAGGCCGCCGCGACGCACTTCGACCCGCCTTCGACGACGTGGCACTGCGTGCCGTCCTTCTTCAGGCAGAAGCCCAGCGCCTGGCGCCAGAAGTAGGTCTGGTTGTACCACTGGCAGCGCGTGTCGAGCAGCACGTTGCCGCCCAGCGTGCCCATCGTGCGCAGCTGCGGTCCGGCGACCAGCGAGGCGGCCTGCGCCAGCGCGGGCGCGGCGTCCCGCACCACGGCCGACGCGGCGACCTCGGCCAGCGTGGTCATCGCGCCGAGGTGCAACCAGCCCTCGGCGTCCTCGCGCACGCCCGTCAACTCGGGGATGCGCGCCAGCGAGACCAGCAGCTCGGGCGTGAAGAGCTCGTGCTTCAGGTTGGGCACCAGGTCCGTGCCCCCGGCGACGATCAGCGCCTTGTCGCCGGCCTCGGCCAGGAGGCGCACGGCTTCGTCGACACGCGTCGGCGTCGCGACGCGGAACTTCGGCAGGCGCAGCATCAGCGCCGTCCTCCGCCGGACTGCGCCGGCGCCGCCGCCGGCACGGAACCGGACCGCGCCGCGCGCTCGCGCAACGCGCGCAGCAGCTTCCCGGGCGTGAAGGGCAACTCGGTCAGCCGCACGCCGACCGCGTCGAAGACCGCGTTCGACAGCGCGGGCAGCGAGGGGTGCAGCGGGCCTTCGCCCGCTTCCTTGGCGCCGTAGGGACCCTCGGGGTCGAGGCTCTCGACGATCAGCGCGTGCAGCTCCGGCGTGTCGACCGCGGTCGGGATGCGGTAGTCGAGCAGCGACGGCCCGGCGTGCAGGCCGAAGCGGTTGACGTCGTGGTGCTCGAACAGCGCCTCGGCCAGGCCCATGTAGGCCGAGCCTTCCATCTGGCCCGCGACCAGCATGGGGTTGAGCGCCCGGCCGCAGTCGTGCGCGATCCACACGCGCTGGCAGTCGATGCGGCCGGTCTCGACGTCGACCGCCACCTCGACCACGTGCGCGGTGAACGAGTAGGCCGGCGACGCGCCGATCGTGCCGCCGCGGTAGTCGCCGCCCAGCGTGGGCGTGTTGTACGAGCCCGTCGAACCGAGCGTGTCGCAGCGCGCCTCGGCGATCTGGAAGGCCTCGGCGCTGGCGACGTCGCGCGCGCTGTCCGCGAGGTCGAAGACCCGGCCGTGCGCCATGCGCACGCGCGCGACGTCGACCTGCCACTCGGCCGCCACGGCCTCGACGATCTGCCGGCGCAGCTTGCGCGCGGCGTCGATCGTCGCGTTGCCGACCATGAAGGTCACGCGGCTGGAGTAGGCGCCCAGGTCGACCGGCACCAGGTCGGTGTCGGCCGCGACCACGCGCACGTCGGCGACGTCGAGCCCGAGCTCCTCGGCGACCAGGTAGGCGACCATCGAGTTCGAACCCTGGCCGATGTCGTTGCCGCCGGTGAAGACCGTCACGCGCCCCGAGCGTTCGACCGCCAGCTGCACGCCGGCCTGCGGCATCTTGTTGGGGTACACCGGGTAGTTGGTGCCCGAGATGTACATCGAGCCCGCGACGCCCAGGCCGCGGCCGAAGCCGAGCTTGGCGCGCCGCGCGCGCCAGCCGCTGGCGCGCTCGACCTCGTCGAGGCAGCCCAGGAACCCGTTGGAGGTGATACGCTGGCCGTTGACCGTGCGCGTCTGCTCGCCCTGGAAGTTGCGCCGGCGCAGCTCGATCGGATCGAGCGCCAGGCGCTCGGCCAGCTGGTCGAGCTGCACCTCGAAGGCGAAGCGCGGCTGCACCGAGCCGTGGCCGCGCTTGGGCCCGCAGGGCGGCTTGTTGGTGAAGACGCGCGTCGAGTCGAAGCGGTAGTGGGGGAAGTGGTAGGGGCCGGTCAAGAGCTGGCCGGCGTAGTAGGTCGTCACCAGGCCGAAGGAACTGTACGAGCCGCCGTCGATCAGGATCTTGGCGTCGACGGCCTGCAGCTTGCCGTCGCGCGACGCTCCCGTTCGGTAGTGCAGTTGCATCGGGTGGCGGCCGCGGTGGCAGTAGAAGACCTCCTCGCGCGTGTAGAGCATCTTCACCGGCCGGCCGGTGAGGAGCGCCAGCTTGGCGACGCAGAACTCCAGGCTGAAGGGATCGCTCTTGCCGCCGAAGGCGCCGCCCAGCGCCGGCTGGATCACGCGGATCTTCTGCACCGGCAGCTCGAGCACCTTGGCCAGCGCGCGCTGCACGTAGTGCGTGATCTGCGTCGAGGACCAGACTGTCAACAGGCCGTCGGCCGAGGCCTGCGCCAGCGCGCAATGCGGCTCGATCGGCGTGTGCGTCGTGCCGTGGAAGACGTAGTCGCCCTCGATCACCACCTCCGAGGCCTGCAGCGCGGCGTCGACGTCGCCGAAGGAGAGCTCGACGTGCTTCGAGATGTTGCCGCTCTTCTTGTCCTCGTGGATCTGCGGTTCGCCGCGCGCCAGCGACTCGCGCGGGTCCATGAAGGCGTAGAGCAGCTCGTACTCGACCTCGATCAGCCGCAACGCGGCGTTGGCCGTGTCCTCGTCCAGTGCCGCGACCGCCGCCACGGGATCGCCGATGAAGCGCACCTTGTCGACCGCCAGCGCGTTCTCGTCCTGCGTCCAGGGGATCACGCCGTACTTGATCGGCAAGTCGCGGCCGGTGATCACGCCCAGGACACCGGGCAGTGCGCGCGCCTTGGAGGTGTCGATCGACACGATGCGCGCGTGCGCGTGCGGGCTGCGCAGCGTCTTGGCGTGCAGCATGCCGGGCAGCGCCAGGTCGTCGGTGTAGGCCAGCTGCCCGGTGGCCTTGGCCAGGCCGTCGAGCTTGCGCAGCGGCTTGCCGACCACCTGGAACTCGCGGTTCTCGCGCGATCCCGCCGGCCCGTCGCCCCAGGGCGCGCCGACGCCGTGCTGGTCGCGCGCGGCCATCAGCGCGGCTCCTGGCGCTCGACCGCGGTCCCGGCGGGGCGAGGCAGGCGCTGCGCCTCCCAGCTGCGCGGCGCGGGCGTGACGCCCAGCGCCTCGGCGACGGCCGATTCGACGGCCTCGAAGATCTGCGTGTAGCCCGTGCAGCGGCACAGGTTGCCGGACAGCGCCTCGCGGATCTCCGCGCGCGTCGGGCAGGCCTTGCGGTTCAACAGCGCGCGCGCGGAGAGCATCATCCCCGGCTGGCAGAAGCCGCACTGCAGGGCGCCGCAGCGGTCGAAGGCTGCCTGCACCGGGTCGGCGCCCGTGCCGCCGGCCTGGATGTGCAGCGGCATCAAGCCCTCGATGGTGGTGATCTCGCGGCCCTCGCTCAGCGCCGCCAGCGTCAGGCAGGCGAGCACCGGCTTGCCGTCGGAGAGCACCGTGCACGCGCCGCAGTCGCCCTTGTCGCAACCCTGCTTCGAGCCGGTCAGGCCCAGGCCGTAGCGCAGCACCTCGAGCAGCGTCCAGTGCTCGGGCGCCGCCACCTGGCGCTCGTCGCCGTTGATCCGCAACTTCAGGACGCGCATGACGGCATTCTCCGCCCGCGGACCGGGCGCGACAAGCGGCTCAGGAACACAGCAGCACCGAGAGCTTGCGCCGGTAGGTGCGGGTCAGCGGGTGCTCGTCGCCCAAGAGGCCGAGCGCCTCGAGCAGGGCCGTCTTGGGCTCGCCGCCGTTGAAGCCGAGGTCGGCCTGCGCCGCGTTCCACAGGGTCTCGACCCCGCGCTCGAACTGCCGCGCGGCCAACAGCCCGCGTCCCAGCGCCAGCTGCGCGGCGACGTCGCCGGGGGCGGCGCGCACCGCGGCCTCGAGCGGCGCCAGGTCGCCGGCCTGCGCCGCCAGGTCGAGCAGACCCTTGGCGGCCTTGGCGGCGTCGGTCTCGCGCTCGGACTCGGGCAGCGTCGCGTAGAGCTTCTTGGCCTCGTCCGTGCGACCCGCGATCGCGCACAGGCGCGCGAGCTGAGCGCGCGCGCGCGCGTCGCCGCCGCCCATCACGACATGGTTGCGCAGCGCGACCACCGCCTCCTCGAGCTTGCCGGCCTTCTCCAGCGCCAGCGCCTCTTGCACCGGGTCGGCCTGGGGGCCGGCCGCGACGCCGTTGCGCGCCAGGAGTTCCCTGACCTGCGCCTCGCTCTGCGCGCCGACGAAGCCGTCGACGACCTGGCCGCCCGCGACCAGCACGACGGTCGGCACGCTCTGCACGCCGAAGGCCTCGGCCAGCTCGGGGTTCTTGTCGATGTCGATCTTGGCCAGCACGAAGGCTCCCGCGGCCTCGCGCGCGAGCTTCTCGAGCAGCGGCCCGAGCGTCTTGCACGGGCCGCACCAGGTGGCCCAGAAGTCGACGAGCACCGGGGTCTTCAGCGAGCGCTGCACGACCTCCTTCTCGAAGGTCGTGACGGAGACGTCGAGCACGGGGGAGTCGGGCAGCGGGGCGGCCATGGTGGACCGGGCAGCTTACGCTGCGCGGCCCCGGGGCGCGAAACCCGGGCTCAGCGCCAACCGCCGTCGAGCGGGGGCGGGGACTCCGCCGCCGCCGCCCGCGCGGCGACACGCGCCGTGACGCGCCGGTCGAGGCCGAGCACGACCTGCCAGCCAAACAGCGCTGCGGCGGCCCAGCAGGCGAAGAGCAGCGCCTGGAAGGGCAGCGAGTCATCGACGTCGTTCCCGAGCCGCGCCATGAGGTTGCCGGCGTTGTCGAGCAGGTTGCCGGTGATCCAGCAGGCCCACCAGGCCAGGATCCAGCCGGCGGCGCGCTCGCGCGCGGTTCCCGGTCCGCTGATCTCCCACAGGTCCTGCACGACGCGGTAGGGCATCACCAGGTTGGCGAGGGGGATGAAGAACCAGCCGACCGCCATGCCCGGCGTGTGCTGGGGACGCTCGACGCCCGCGGCGAGCAGGTTCTTGCTCGCGCGGTGCACGAACATGCAGAAGCAGACGATGGTCGCGATGAAGACGGGGACGTACAGGCAGCACACTCCGCCGCCCGCGAGCCCGGAGAGCACCTGCGTCGGCTCGTCCAGCGCGGCGCCGGCCGCGGCGTCGCGCTCCAGCCGCTCGAAGAGCAGCACCGAGAACTGCAACAGCAGGCGCAGCGGGATGTGCGCCAGGAGCAGCAAGCCCGTGACGAGCGCCAGGCGCGCCGTCGGCTTCAACGCAACCGGGTCGCCGTAGGCCACGCGCCGTGGCTCACTTGGCGGCCGGATCCGCGTAGCCGATCTCCCACGCCGGCGGCGTGCCGCCGGGGCCCTTCAGGTAGTGCTCGAACCACTCGATCATGCGCAGGTTGTAGTCGAGCTTGGCGGCGCACTTGCGGTTGCCGTGGCCCTCGCCCGGGTAGAGCACCAGGCGCACCGGCGCCTGCCCGCGCAGCTTGAGGTGGCGGTACAGCTCGCGCGACTGGCCCGGGTTGACGCGCGGGTCGTCCTTGCCGTGCAGGATCAAGAGCGGCGTCTTCGAGTCGCCGGCGTACTTGATCGGCGAGCGGTCGAGGAAGAACTGCCAGTCGTCCCACACGCGGTGCAGCGCGTGCACGTAGAACTCCTCGTTGGGGATGTCGGTCGTGCCGACCTTCGAGATCTTGTCGCTGATGCCGACGAACATCACGCCCGCGGCGAAGCGCGGCGAGAGGCGCGTCGCGCACCAGGCCGTGGCGTAGCCGCCGTAGCTGCCGCCCGTGACGCCGACCTTGCTGGTGTCGACCAGGCCCGAGGCGACCAGGTGGTCGACGGCGTCGACCAGGTCGTCGAACTCCTTGCCGGCCGGATCGCCCTGCGAGAGCTTGCTGAACGCCAGGCCGCGGCCGGTGCTGCCGCGGTAGTTGGGGTAGAAGACCGCGTAGCCCAGCGCCGCCGCCACCTGGCCGGGCTTGCCGTAGCTGGTCTGCCAGCCGTTCTGCTCGTGCGCCTCGGGGCCGCCGTGCACGTAGACGATCAGCGGGTGGCGCGTGCCGCGCCGCTCGTTCAGCGGCCGGATCAGCACGCCCTCGAGCGCCTGGCCGTCGCGCGCCTTCCAGGCCACGCGCTCCTGCTTTGCGAGGGTGTGCGCGTCGAGCCAGGCGTTCGAGTTCGTGCGCCGTGCCGGGCGCGCGTCGCCGTGGCTCAGGGCGAACACCTCGGCGGGGTGCGCCGGCGTGCTGCCGACGAAGGCCCCGTGCTGGCCGTCCTCGGAGAGCGAGAAGGAGGTCAGCACCGCCTGGCCGGGCTCGACCAGCGTCTTCCACTCGCTGCCGTCGGCCGCGATCTTGACGAAGGAGGTCTCGAGGCCCTGGCTGACGACCGCCAGGAGGTGCGTCGGGCTCTGCCATTCGAGCGCGTCGACGTCGAGCTCGCGCGCGCCGGTCAGCTCGCGCAGCGCCCCGCCGCTGGCTGCGCCGACGAACAGGCGGCCGTCGCTCGGGTCGTGGATGTCGGCGCCGGCCAGCATCGCGATCTGCCGGCCGTCCGGGCTCCAGCGCACCGCACCCTGCTTGCCCTCGTGCTCGAAGCGCGCCAGCACCTTGCCGTCCGCGCCGTCGACGATCAGCACCTTCTGCGCCATGTACTCGTCGTCGACCAGCGGCGTCGGCGCGACGGTCACCAACAACCGGTCGTCGACCGGCGACCAGGCCAGCTGGTGCACCGAGCCCTCGAGCGGCACCTCGCGCGGCTTCTCGCCCGCGGCGAACAGGCGCGCGACGAAGACCTTCGAGCGCTTGACGTCCTCCTCGTAGATCTCCTGCTTGAAGCCCTTGTCCTGCGCCTTCTTGCGCGCCTCGGGCTCGGGATCGGTGCTGACGAAGGCGACGCGCACGCCGTCGGCGGCGAGCGTGTAGCTGGCGATCGTGGTGGCGCTGGTCAGCGCCTTGCGCGCCTCGCCGCCCGCCAGCGGCAGGGCGTAGAGGTTCGGCACCTTGTCCTCGCCGCGCTTGGACAGGAAGAGCAGCGTGGTCGAGTCGGGCGTCCACGAGAGCTGCGCGATGTCGCTCTTGCCGCTGACGAAGGCGCGTGCGGCGGCACCGGGAGCGCCCTGGGCTCCGTCCGCCGGGCGCGCCGGCACGACCCACAGCTCGCTGTAGTTCGGGCCGTCGTCGTCCGCCATCGGCACGCGGGGCACGGAGAGCGTGTAGGCGATCGAGCGGCCGTCGGGCGAGATCACCGCCGCGCTGACGTTGCGCAGCTCGGCGACGCGGTGCGGCGTCAGCACCGGCGCTTGCGCGGCCTCCGCGACGACCGGGGTGTCGCTGCGCGCGGCGAGCGGGGCGGGCGCCGCGTACGAGGTGGACAGGGCGAAGAAGCCGATCAGGAGCGACGACAGCGGGCGCAGGAGCTGCATGGGGGGCCGTTTCTGTCGCGCCGTGCGGGCGCGGCGCGCGCCATTCTTCCGGCGCGGCGGCGGCCTGCCAAGGGTGGCGCGGTCAAGCCTCGGTCGGAGACGGGCCCGCGTCCGTGCCGCCGCGTGCTCCGTGCGCCGCGATCTCGGCCAGGAACAGCGCGCCGAGGTCGGCGGCCTTCTTGTCGCCGACGCCCTTGATCGAGCGGAATTCCTCGGGCGTGGCGGGCTTGCGCGCGGCGAAGAGCGCCAGCGTCTTGTCGTTGAAGACCAGGTAGGGCGGCACGCCGCGCTCGCTCGCCAGGCGCCGGCGCACGGCGCGCAGGTGCTCGAACAGCGCCTCGTCGACGTCGGCGCCGAGGTCCTCGCGCTCCTCCTGCGCCAGCGCGTGGCGCGGCGTGCTGCGCTTGCGCGCCGGCAGCACCGCCTGGTGCAGTGTCACCGGCCGCTCGCCCTTCATCACCTCGACGCCGGCGCGCGTCAGGTACAGCGTCGGGTACTCGCCCTCCGCGACTGCCAGGTGGCCGAGGCCGATCAGCTGGTCGATCCAGCCGCGCACCTCGGCCTGCGACGCGGCGCGCAAGAGGCCCCAGGTCGAGAGCGCCTCGTGTCCGTACTGGCGCACGCGCGCCGAGTCGGAGCCGCGCAGCACCTCGGTGACGTGCGCCGCTCCGAAGCGCTGGCCGACGCGCACCACGCAGGACAGGATCTTCTGCGCCACGACCTGGCTGTCGGCCACGCTGGCGATCTCGCCCAGGCACACGTCGCACGCGCCGCAGCCGGCGCCGCTGCCGCCGCTGCCCGGGCCGGCGTGGATCGAGGTCTGGCCGAAATGCTCGACCAGCGCGCGGTGGCGGCAGCGCGCCGAGGTGGCGAAGTGCCACATGCGCTCCAGGCGCTCGACGGCGTGCTGGGCCTCGGCCAGCGCGCCCTCGACGCCGCCGTCCTCGGCCTCGCGCGCGCTCTTCTCGACCAGCTGCTTCCAGCCGTGGAAGTCCGAGCCGCCGAAGAACAGCACGCACTCGCTGGCCAGGCCGTCGCGGCCGGCGCGCCCGGTCTCCTGCGCGTACTGCTCCAGGCCCTTGGGCAGGCAGGCGTGCACGACGAAGCGCACGTCCGAGCGGTCGATGCCCATGCCGAAGGCCACGGTCGCGACCACCACTTCGACGCGCTCGTTCTGGAAGTCCTCGTGCGCGCGCGCCCGCGCCTCGGCGCTCAGCCCGGCGTGGTAGGCGGCGCAGCGCACGCCCTCGGCGGCCAGCGCGCGCGCGGTCTCCTCGACGTCGGTGCGCCGCAGGCAGTAGACGATGCCCGCGTCGCGCGGATGGCGGCGGATCACGGCCAGCACCTGCTGCGCCAGGTCGCGGCGCGGCAGCACGCGGTAGGTCAGGTTGGGCCGGTCGAAGTCGCCGACCAGCTCGAGCGCGTCGCTCAAGCCGAGCTGGCGCACGATGTCGCCGCGCACCTCGCGCGTCGCCGTGGCGGTGAAGGCCTGCACCGGCAGCCAGGGCGCCTGGGCCTTCAACTGGCCGAGCTGGCGGTACTCGGGCCGGAAGTCGTGGCCCCAGTGGCTGATGCAGTGCGCCTCGTCGATCGCCGCCCCGTTGAGACCGAAGCGCCGCAGCTCGTCGAGGAAGCCCGGCTGGAGCAGGCGCTCGGGCGAGACGTACAAGAGCCGCAGCCGGCCGGCGTTGAGCTCGCTCCACACGCGCCGGCGGCCCTCGCCGTCCTGGCCGGAGTTCAACATCGCGGCGGGCACGCCGAGTTCGGCGAGGCCCATCACCTGGTCGTGCATCAGCGAGATCAGCGGGCTGACGACCACCGTCAACCCGGGCCGCACCAGCGCCGGCAGCTGGTAGCACAGGCTCTTGCCGCCGCCGGTCGGCAGCACCACCAGCGCGTCGCGGCCGGCGAGCGTCGCGCGCAGCGCCTCGTGCTGCAGCGGCCGCAGCGTCTCGAAGCCGAAGACCGAGCGCAGGCGCTCCTGCGCCGCGCCTTCGAGCTCGGCCAGGCGCTCCACGCTCGGCGCGCCCGCGAACTCCAGATCCTCCAGTCCCTGCCCCACGCTCCGGATTGGAGCGTCGGGGGCGCGCCGATCAAGGGTGCGCAGGCGGCGCGCGCCCAAACGCCTGCCGCAGCGCGTCCGGCATCGCGCGCTTCGCTCGCTCGCGCGCGGCCGGGGGCTGCCGAGCCGGCGCTTTCGCCGGAACCGGGTTCGCCGCCGGGGGTGCGCGAGCGTACCCTCGCCGGCACGCCCGACCTCCCGGCTCCGTCGCCAGGGCGACCCCATGCTCCAGGTCCTCCAGCGCTACACGAACTGGCTGCACACCCGCTGGCCGGCCGGCACGGTCGAGAAGCTGCCCGAGGTCGGACCCGACGGCTCGACCAACCTGCCGGGTGTGTACGTGGTCGGCGACCTGACCGGCATCCCGCTGCTCAAGTTCTCCTCCGACAGCGGTGCGCGCGCGGTGCGCACGATCGCCGAGGACCCCGAGTTCCAGGCGGCGCGCGCGCGCGGCGAAGCGGGCGTCGTCGACCTGGTGGTGATCGGCGCCGGCGTCTCGGGCATGGCGGCGGCGCTGGAGGCGAAGAAGCGCGGCCTGGTCTGCGAGCTGCTCGAGGCCAGCGAGCCCTTCTCGACGGTGGTGCACTTCCCCAAGGCCAAGCCGATCTACACCTACCCGACCGACATGACGCCCGAGGGCGATCTGCAGTTCACGGCCGAGGTCAAGGAGCCGCTGCTCGACGAGCTGCGCGCGACGGTCGCGGCGCGCGGCATCGTGCCGCGGGTCGCGCGCGCCGAGCGCGTGCGCCGCAGCGGCGGCCTGCTCGAGGTCGAGCTCCGAGACCAGGCGCCGCTGCGCGCGCGGCGCGTGATCGTCGCCATCGGCCGCTCGGGCAACTTCCGCAAGCTCGGCGTGCCGGGCGAGGACTCCGGCAAGGTCTTCAACCGCCTGCACGACCCCCAGGAGTTCGCCGGCCAAGACGTCCTGGTCGTCGGCGGCGGCGACAGCGCGCTCGAGACCGCGATCGCGCTGGCGCAGTGCGGCGCGGCGGTGACGCTCTCCTACCGCAAGAGCGAGTTCGCGCGCCCCAAGCCCGAGAACGTCGAGCGCCTGGAGCGGCTGCGCGCCGATCCGACGGCGGACGTGGCGGTCGAGTCGCCGAGTTCCGAGCGCGTCACGACCTCGGTCGGCGGCTTCATGGCCGGGCAGCGCAAGCCCGGCTCGATCACCTTGATGCTGGGCAGCGCGCTGCAGGCGATCGAAGCCGACGCGGTGCGCCTGACCGACGCTTCGAAGCGCGAGCTGCGGCTGGCCAACGACGTGGTCTTCTCGATGATCGGCCGCGAGGCGCCGCTGGAGTTCTTCCGCAAGTCGGGCCTGCGCATCCGCGGCGAGATGGGGCTGAAGAACTGGGCCGCCTTCGCGCTGATCCTGGCGGCCTGCTTCCTCGTCTACCACTGGAAGAAGACCGGGGTCTACTTCGGCATCGGCGAGCTCTTCGCCGCGCGCGGCTGGTTCCCGTACGGCGTGCCGCAGTGGTGGGGCGCGCTGGGGGAGAGCTTCGCCGACCCGCGCAGTCTCGCCGGCACGCTGCGGATCACGCTGGGCGAGCCGGGCTTCTACTACTCGGTCGCCTATTGCCTGTGCGTCGGCCTGTTCGGCTGGGCGCGCATCCGCCGGCGCAAGACGCCCTACGTGACGGTGCAGACCTGGACGCTCTTCGCCGTGCAGGTCGTGCCGCTGTTCCTCTTGCCGTACGTCGTGCTGCCCTGGCTCGGCAACAACGGCGCCTTCGACGGCGGCTGGGCCGGTTGGTTCGCCGACGAGTTCTTCCCGCGCGCCGACTACGGCCACGGCCGCGAGTACTGGCGCGCCTTCGGCTTCGTGCTCGCCTGGCCGCTGTTCTTCTGGAACGTGTTCACCAGCCAGCCGATGTGGGGCTGGTTGATCGTCAGCTTCCTGCAGACCTTCGTGCTGATCCCGCTGATCGTGCTCAAGTGGGGCAAGGGCGCCTACTGCGGCTGGATCTGCTCGTGCGGCGCGCTGGCCGAGACGCTGGGCGACGCGCACCGCGCCAAGATGCCGCACGGGCCGCTGTGGAACCGGCTCAACCTGATCGGGCAGGCGTTCCTGCTGTTCGCCGGCGTGCTCCTCGTGGCGCGCAGCCTGGCCTGGGCCTTCCCGGGCTCCTTCCTGAACGGCGCCTTCGAGTGGCTGTTCCAGAGGGCGCCGGTGTTCAACTACGTGTGGTTCGTCGACCTGCTGTGGGCCGGCATCATCGGCGTCGGCTTCTACTGGCATTTCTCGGGGCGCGTGTGGTGCCGCTTCGCCTGCCCGCTGGCGGCGCTGATGCACGTCTACGCGCGCTTCTCGCGCTTCCGCATCCTGGCCGAGAAGAAGAAGTGCATCTCGTGCAACGTGTGCACCTCGGTCTGCCACCAGGGCATCGACGTGATGAACTTCGCCAACAAGGGCCTGCCGATGGCCGACCCCGAGTGCGTGCGCTGCTCGGCCTGCGTGCAGGGCTGCCCGACCGGCGTGCTCGAGTTCGGCGAGGTCGACCCGGCGACCGGCGCCGTCCTGCGGCGCGACCGGCTCTCCGCCTCGGCCGTGCGCAGCGCGGAGGCGCGCTCGGGCCCGGCGGCAGGCTAGGATCTCGCGCCGCGAGCGCCCGAGCATGCCCGTCCTCCTGCTGACGATCGTCGCCGCCGGTCTGTACGGCGCGCTGCTCTACCTGATCACGGGCGCGGTCTGCAGCGAGCACGCCGAGCTCTCGCCGACCACGCTGCCGCTGCCCGTCGCGCTGGGGTTCGTGGCGCTGGGCGTCGGCCTGCCCGCCGCGGGCGCGAACCTCGGCAGCTGGCCCAAGCCGGCGCTGCGCGAGCTGTCCGTCGCGCTGGCGGTGCTGTTCGGCGCGCTCTCGTTCGGCGCGCTGATGGCGCTCGGCATGGGTTGGGCCGCCGCAGTGGGGGAGGTCGCGCTGCCGCCCGAGCGCGTGCAACTGGCCCTGGCGCGCGAGCGCTGGCCGAACTACATGGCCGCCTCCTTCGCCCACATCGCGTCCTACGGCGGCGGCGCGCTGGGCGGCGCGGCGCTGGCGCTGCACCTCGTGCTGCGCCGCTGGCGGCTGCGCTCCGCGGCGCGCCGGGAGCCGGCGCCGGCCGGGGCCACAGGGGCCACAGGGGCCACAGGGGCCGCGCCTCAGGCCTCGAGCGAGCGGAAGTAGACCGCCTGGCCGCCGCCGCGCTGCTTGGCGGCGCGCAGCGCGAGCTCGGCGTGCGCGCGCAGCGTCTCCAGCGAGTCGAGCTCGCCGCCGTCGCAGGTCTCGAAGCCGATGCTGGCGCTGACCTCCAGGCCCGGCGCGCGCACGGCGAAGAGCGGCGTCAGGCGCTTGATCTCGTCCCGCAGACGGCGCACGGCGTGCGCGGTCTCGAGCTTGCCCGTGTAGGGCAGGAGCACGCCGAACTCGTCGCCGCCCAGGCGGCCGGCGACGTCCTCCTGGCGCAGGTTCTTGCGGATCACCTCGCCGACCTTGGCGATCACCAGGTCGCCGATGGTGTGGTCGTAGGCCTTGTTGACGCGGCCGAAGTCGTCGAGGTCGAGCAGGACCAGCGCGAACTCGAAGTGGTGGCGCGCGGCGGCGCTGACGTGTTCCGCCAGGCGCTGCTCGAAGGACTCGGGCCGCAACAGGTCCGTGCGCCCGTCGTGCGAGGCGCGGTGCTCGAGCTCTTCGACGCGCGCGCGCTCGCGCACCAGGCGCGCCAGCCGCTCCAGGCGCAGCAGGAACTCCTCGTCGCCGGCGTCGCGGCGCACGACGTCGAAGACCGGCGAGTCCTCGCTGCGCGCGGCGGCCAAGGCCTGCGCCTGCGCCTCGGGCGCGACGCACAGGAGCCGCGCCAGGCCCGGGCCCGCGCGCCGCGCCAGCTCGGCGCGCTCGCGCTCGCCGCCCTCGACCGCCGGATCGAGCACCAGCACGTCGGGCGGCGCGCGCTCGAGCCGCTCGCAGCTGGCGCGCACGCTCTCGGCGACCTCGAGTGTCGCGCCGGCGAGCTGCAGGCGGCCGGCGCGCTGCGCGAGACCCGCGCCCCGGTGGTCGCAGAACAGGATGCGCAGGGGGCTCGACATGCGGGTCACGGTGCGGACGGCAGCACCGAAGTCTACCCCCCGAGGCGGGCCGTCCCGGGCGCCCGGCGCGGCTGGGAAAGAAAGGCGCATTGGGGCTCGCAGCCTCGCCCCGCGACCGCGCTCCGGGGCGCACGCAGGGGGGCGCCGGGGTGCCCGGGGATCCCCGGCCCCCGGGGCGCCGGCGTTGACTCGGCACCCCCCCTCGCTAGAATCCTCGCCTCCTTTTCGCGCCCGGCCCCGCCGTGCACCGAGAGGGGTTCCCGTCTCCGCACGGCCGTGCCTGTCGGCACGTTCGTGCATCACCACCTCCGCGCCGCTCGTCGCGCCGCGGAACACGGACCCGAGGGTGTTCCTCGACGTCCGGAATCGAAAACGAATGGAAACTGTCAGCGTCCAAGAACTGATCGATGCAGGTGTGCATTTCGGATGCCGCGTGTCGCGGTGGAATCCGAAGATGGCCCCGTACATCCACGGGCGTCGCAACCTCATCCACATCATCGACCTGCGCGAGACCCTCAGGGGCATCCTGCGCGCCAAGAACCTGCTCTATCACCTCTCCGCCGAAGGCAAGACGATCCTGTGGGTCGGCACCAAGCGGCAGGTGAAGGGCGTCATCCAGGAGGCCGGCGAGCACACCGGCATGCCGATCGTCACCGAGCGCTGGATCGGGGGCACCCTGACCAACTTCTCGGTGATCCGCAGTCGCCTCAAGCGCCTCGAAGAACTCGAGAAGCTCGAGACCGACGGCACGTCGGCGCAGTACTCGAAGAAGATCCTGTCCTCGTTCCGCCGCGAGAAGCGCAAGATCGTGCGCAACCTGGGCGGCATCCGCGAGATGAACGGCATGCCCGGCGCGATGATCGTCGTCGATCCCGAGCGCGAGGCCAACGCCATCAAGGAAGCCCGCAAGATGGGCTTGATCGTGATCGGCATCCTCGACACGGACTGCGATCCGGCGGACGTCGACATCGTGATCCCGGGCAACGACGACGCGCTGAAGTCGGTGCGCCTGATGGTGCAGCAGCTCTACAAGTCGGTGGTCGAAGGCGTGGCCTCGAACCGCGAGCGGCTGGCCTCGATGGGCATCGCCGAGAAGCGCGACGACGGCACGCTGATCCCCGGCGACGAGCCGCGGCCGACGCGCGGCAACCGCCTGCCCGAGGGCCTGGCGCGCGCCGAGGGCGGCGAGGCCTCGGAGGGCGTCGGAGCCGGCGCCGAACGCGGCGGCGGCCGCGACTGAGCCCGACGCTGCGGATTCGAGACGAATCGGCGCGGAGGGCGGTCGACGCTCTCCGCGCTGTTGTTTCCAGCGCGCCGCGCGGCGCGCAGGCCACGTGAACGAAAGACCCGTACCGAACAAGCCGGATGACGACGAGCGCGAGGAGCCCGCTGACGAGGCTCGCGCGGAGGCGCGTGCTCCGGACCCGACCCAGGACCCAGAAGGAAAGCCACCCATGACCCAGATCACCGCGAAGATGGTCAACGACCTGCGCGAGCGCAGCGGCGCCCCGATGATGCAGTGCAAGCAGGCGCTGACGACCGCCAATGGCGACGTCGACAAGGCCTTCGACGAGCTGCGCAAGGCCGGGCTCAAGCAGGCCGACAAGAAGGCCGGCAACGAGATGGGCGAGGGCCGGCTGGCGGCGCTGGTCGCGGCCGATGGCAAGTCGGGCGCGCTGGTGGCGCTGACCTGCCAGACGGACTTCGTCGCCAAGGGCGACGAGTTCCAGGCGCTGGTGGCCGAGGCGGCGAAGCTCGGGCTGGAGCAGGCGCCGGCGGACGTCGACGCGCTCAACAAGCTCAAGCACTCGAAGACCGGCGTCGAGCTGGGCGAGACGGTCAAGCTGTTCGTCGGCAAGTCGGGCGAGAACACCTCGATCGCGAAGTTCCAGCGCTTCGCCAACAAGGCCGGCGTGGTCGGGAGCTACGTGCACCACGACGCCAAGAAGGGTGCCTTGGTCAGCGTGACCTGCTCGGCCGACGCGGCGACGGCCGCGCCGTTCTTGAAGCAGCTCTGCATGCACATCGTCTCGGCGATGCCGATCCCGGTGGCCAACACGCGCGCCGAGATCCCGGCCGCCGAGGTCGAGCGCGAGCGCGCGGTGCTGCTCGAGCTGCCGGACCTCAAGGGCAAGGCGCCCGAGCTGCAGGAGAAGATCCTGAAGGGCCGCATCGAGAAGTTCTTCGCCGAGCGCGTGCTGTCGGAGCAGGCCTGGATGCTCGACGACAAGCTGACCGTGCAGAAGGCCGTCGAGGCGGCGCTGGGCAAGGGCGCGGTGATCGCAGGCTTCGCGCGCTTCCAGATCGGGAAGTGAAGCCCGAGGACTTCGACGAGGACGAGCTGCGGGAGTGGTTCGAAAGAGCCCTCCGCGGCTCGTCTCGTTCCGACGGTCCGGATCGCGGCGCGGGCGGGTTCACGAGCGACGAACTCCGCGACGCGCTGCGGCGTGCGGGTGGGGACAAGACGCGCGCCTTCGACGAGTTGCGACGCGCGGGCCTGCGCCGCGCGCGGAGCGAGTTCGGGTCCGAGGCCCTCAAGGCCGGGCGCGTGGCCCCGTGCGTCGCGGCCGGAGCGCAGCGCGGCGCGCTGGTGTCGCTGGCGTGTCAGACGGACTTCCTCGCGGTTCAGGCCGGGTTCCAGGCGCTGGCGGACGAACTCGCGCGCCAGGCCGTCGAGCGCGCCCCCGCGGATGCGGCGGCCCTGCTCGCGCTGGAAGACTCGCGGTCCGGCAGGCCGCTCGGCGACACGCTGCAGCGGCTGATCTCGGACTCGGGTGAGCGGGTCGCCCTCGCGGCGTATCAGCGCCTCGAGAACCAGGCGGGCGTGGTCGGGGGCTACGTGCACCACGACGCCAAGAAGGGCGCGCTGGTCAGCGTGACGTGCTCAGCCGACGCGGCGACGGCTGTGGCGTTCTTGAAGCAGCTCTGCATGCACATCGTCTCGGCGATGCCGATCCAGGTGGCCGACCCGCGCGCCGAGATCCCGGCCGCCGCGGTCGAGCGCGAGCGCGCGGTGCTGCTCGAGCAGGCCTGGATGCGCGACGACAAGCTGACCGTGGAGAAGGCCGTCGAGGCGGCACTCGGCAAGGGCTCCGTGATCGCGGGCTTCGCGCGCTTCCAGATCGGGAAGTGACGCGCGGGCTGTGCGGGCGCGCGGCGCGGCTCAGGCCGGCTTGCGCGCCAGCGCGTGCGTGATCCAGAGCACCGCCGCGCAGCCGCCGGGGAAGATCAGCTCGTTGACGCTGCGCGCGACCAGCGTCGTCGGCGGCAGGCCCGCCGGCAACGCCGCGCGGTTCATCAGCCACACCAGCACGGCACCGAAGATCGCCCCGATCGCCAGGCCGAGCCACAGGTAGGGGACCAGGCGCGCCTCCGGCCGGCGGATCAGGCGCATCACCAGGAAGCCGAAGACCGCGTACTCGGCTGCCTTGATCCCCGCCACCAGCCAGAGATCCGGCCCGCCGGCCGGCAGGTTGACCGACAGCGCGTGCGCGACGCTCTTGTGGATCGCGCGCGCGGCGGCGAAGGCCAGCGGCGCGGCGAGGAAGCCGAGGCCGCCGAGCGCGACCGGGTTGGCGCGCGCAGCCGCCGTGCCCGCCGCCAGCGCGACGCACACGAGGTAGGACCAGCTCAGCTTCTGCGCCGTGTCCGCCACGATCGCGGCGAAGGCCGGCAGCTTCGAGCCGCCAAAGCCGATCACGCCGAGCTGCAGGAGCTCCATCAGGAGCCCCAGGCCGATCGCGTACCAGGAGGCCTTGAGGAGCAGACGTGCGGTGCTCGAAGTCGCCGGGCTCATGCGCACCAACATGCCGAACGGCGGCTTCTCGCGCTCGCGTGCGGCAGCCATTCGACAGCGGACCGCGCGCTCCCTATGCTCACGCCCGCCGAACGCAACGCTCCCGCCCCTTGATGTCCACCCCGTACCAGCGCGTCCTGCTCAAGCTCTCCGGCGAAGCCCTCGGTGACCCCGCGACGGGTCACGGCATCGACCCCGAGGCGGTGCAGAAGATCGCGCGCCAGGTCGCGCGCGTCGCCAGCCTGGGGGTCGAGATCGCGATCGTCGTGGGCGGCGGCAACATCCTGCGCGGGGCCGAGTTCTCCAAGCTCGGCGGTCACCGCGCCAACGCCGACTACATGGGCATGCTCGGCACGGTGATCAACGGCCTGGCGCTGTCCGACGCGCTCGAGCAGCAGGGCCTCGTCACGCGCGTCGCCACGGCGATCGAGATCCGCCAGGTGGCCGAGCCCTTCGTGCGCCGCAAGATCCTGACGCACCTCGAGAAGGGCATCGTCGTGATCCTCTCGGCCGGCACGGGCAACCCCTTCTTCACCACCGACACCGCGGCGGCGCTGCGCGCCACGGAGCTGGAGTGCGAGGTGCTGCTCAAGGCCACCAAGGTCGACGGCATCTACTCGGCCGACCCCAAGAAGGACAAGGCCGCGCGGCGCTTCGAGGAGCTCACGTACATGGACGTGCTCCAGCAGAACCTGCGCGTCATGGACGGCACGGCGATCACCATGTGCATGGAGAATCGCCTGCCGGTGATCGTCTTCAACCTGTTCGAGGAAGGCAACCTCGAGCGCGTCGTGCGCGGCGAACGCCTCGGCACGCTCGTCCGGAGCTGACATGACCTACCAAGAGATCGTCAAGGACACCCGCGACAAGATGGACAAGGCGCTGCACCACCTGGGCGAGCACCTCAAGGCCATCCGCACTTCGCGCGCTTCGGCGGCGCTGGTCGACCACATCAAGGTCGACTACTACGGCGTGCCGACGCCCATCGCGCAGATGGCGTCGATCTCGATCCCCGAGCCGCGCCAGATCCTGATCAAGCCCTTCGACGCCACCGTGCTGCAGGAGATCGGCAAGGCGATCATGAAGTCGGACCTGGGCATCAACCCGCAGAACGACGGCAAGGTGCTGCGCCTGACGATGCCGCCGCTCTCGGGCGACCAGCGCAAGAAGTACGCCGCCAAGGTCAAGGAGATGGCCGAGGAGACGCGCATCGCGCTGCGCAACGTGCGCCGCGACCAGAACAAGCACAGCGAGGCGCTCTCGAAGTCCGGCGAGCTGACCGAGGACCAGTCCAAGAAGCTGCTCGACGAGATCCAGAAGCTCCTGAAGGAGTACGAGGACAAGGTCACGCAGCTGCTGGACAAGAAGACCGCCGAGATCATGGAGGTCTGAGGCGCCCGCGGCCCGCGCTTGCGGGCCGCCCCGAGTCGGGTATCCTCTGCGCCCCGCGGCCCCGCCGTCGCGGTCCAACGGGCGCGTAGCTCAGTCGGTAGAGCAACTGGCTTTTAACCAGTAGGTCGAAGGTTCGAGCCCTTCCGCGCTCACCACCCTCGCGGTGGGGGCCCTGCCCGCCGGGAACCGGTTCCCCCCGTGCGACTTCGGCGGGAGCTCCCGATTGATCGGCCGCAGGGCGGCGCTACACTCTCCGCCCGAAATCGCGAAGGGCGCCCACGTAGCTCAGTTGGTAGAGCAGGTGACTCTTAATCATCAGGTCGTAGGTTCGAGCCCTACCGTGGGCACCATCCCGCCCTCCCTCGCGATCGGGCCGGTCTAGCTCTCGCCGCCGAGCCGCAGGCGCCCCGCCTCCAGCGCATCGCGCGCCGCGGCGATCTTGGACGACAGCCCCGGCACGCTGTCCGCCGGCGCCAGGCCGCCCAGCGAGCGGTAGACGCGCGCCCAGTACGCGGCGCGCAGGATCCCGACCACGCCCGGGACGAAGAGCAGGCACAGGCCGAAGAACACGCGGCCCGAGGTGCGCATCCACTCGCGCTTGTAGTTGGCGAAGTACAGGAGCAGCACCAGCCACGAGAGCGGCAGGAAGAAGCAGCACGAGTACACGGCCGCGATCGGGACGGCGAGCACTTGCACCGCCGCCACGACCCAGAAAGCCAGGAAGTCGACCAGGCAGGCGCGCACCGCGGCCCAGGGGTTGGCGCGCACCAGCCGCCAGGCGTGCAGGAGCGCCGAGTTCACGCCGCGCTGGTTGTAGACCAGGCTCTGCAGCGCCAGCTTGTGGACCACCGAGAGCACCAGCCCGAGCAGCACGACGACCGACACGAAGGGGCTGAGCACCATGGCCCACAGCACGGTCACCTCGTCGCCCGAGTGGCCCGGATCGACCGACAGGCTCTTCAGCACCGCCAGCGGCGCCGCCAGCGTCACGATCGCGGGCACGATCAGCATGGCCAGGATGTGCAGCCACAGTCCCAGCGTCGCCCATCCCAGGCCGCGGCCCGCGCGCCACACCTGGAGGAAGGAGGGCTTGCCGCGCTCGCCGCTGGCCGTCGCCCACTGCTCGGGCCCGGCCAGCGAGGCCAGCCCGGCACTCAGCCGCGGCATCAGAATCGCGACCGCGAGCAGCGTCATCGCGGCCGTGGCGAGCACGTCGCCCGTCGGACCCTCGCCCGGGTTGAAGAGCAGCGCCACCAGCACCGGGCCGCCGATCACGGCGATCACGTCGAGGCTCGGGTAGGCCGCACCGGTCAGCCACACCAACCCCGGACGCCCGACCTGGCGCGCCGCGTCGGTCAGCGCGTCGACGGCGCGCGACAGCGTGCAGGCTTCGCCGGGGTTCCCGATCAGGCTCGACACGCGCCCCTCCTGCGCCGGCGGTGCGCCTGGATTTCCCCCGCGCGCGCCGCTCGTGCGTCCATCGAGTTCAGGCGCGCGCGCCGGCCAGCGCGCGACCCTGGCAGGCGGCCTCGACCTCGTCGACGGTCTTGGGGATGCCGTCGGTCAGCACCTCGCACCCCTGCGCCGTGACCAGCACGTCGTCCTCGATGCGGATGCCGATGCCGCGCCAGCGCGCCTCGACCGTCGTGTCGTCCTCGGCGACGTACAGGCCCGGCTCGACGGTCAGCAGCATGCCCGGCTCGAGCGCGCGCGAGCGGCCCTCGGCCTGGTAGGCGCCGCAGTCGTGCACGTCGAGGCCCAGCCAGTGGCTGGTGCGGTGCATGTAGAAGCGCCGGTAGCTCTCCTTGGCCAGCACCTCGGCCAGCGTGCCCTGCAGGAGTCCCAGGCGCAGCAACCCGGCGCACAGGATCTCCAGCGTGCGCTCGTGGACCGAGACGAAGGTGTGGCCGGGCCGCACGTGCGCGATCGCGGCCAGCTGCGCGTCGAGTACCAGCTGGTACAGCGCGCGCTGGTCGGCCGAGAAGCGGCCGTTGACCGGAAAGGTGCGCGTGACGTCCGAGGCGTAGAAGTCGAACTCGGCACCCGCGTCGATCAGGCACAGCTCGCCGTCGACCAGCGGCTGGTCGTTCTCGACGTAGTGCAGGATGCAGGCGTTGACCCCGCCGGCCACGATCGGGGTGTAGGCCGGTCCGCTCGAGCCGCGGCGCCGGAAGGTGTACTCGAGCAGCGCATCGAGCTCGGCCTCGCTGATCCCCGGCCGGGCGGCGCGCATGCACTCGAGGTGCGCCTCGCGCGTGATGCGCGCGGCGCGGCGCAGCAGTTCGAGTTCCTCGGCGGTCTTGAACAGCCGCTGCTCGTGCAGCGTCGGCGCGACGTCGAGCAGCGCCTGCGGCGGCGCGATGTTGCCGCGCGCCGCCTGGCGCGCCTTGTGCAGCGCCTCCAGGACACGGGCATCGCGCGCCGGGTCCGTGCCCGTGCGGTACACCAGCCGCTCGTGGTTCTTGAGCAGCCCGGGCAGCTCGTCCCAGAGATTCTCGTAGGGGCGCGCCTCGTCGACGCCGAGGGCGGCGGGAGCGGCCGCGACGCCCAGCCGCCGGCCGGTCCAGATCTCGCGCTCGCGGTCCTTGTCGCGCAGGAAGAGCACGCTGCGCGGCGCGTCGCCACCCGGCGTGCCGGGCAGGAGCAGGAGCGCCGCCTCGGGCTCGTCGAAGCCGGTCAGGTACCAGAAGTCGCTCTCCGGCCGGAAGCGGTACTCGCTGTCGTGGTTGCGCACCTTGTGCGCGGCGGTCGGGATCAGCGCGGCCGCGCGCTCGCGCGCCAGCCGCTCCTGGAAGCGTTGTCGATGGACGCGGTACATGCGGGCGCACAAGGTAGCGCGCCCGCCGGCGCGCGACCACGCGCGGCGTTCAGCTCTTCTTGGGCGGCGCGGAGGCCGAGGCGGGCGCCGGCGGCGGCTCGACCGCGGCCGGGCGGGCCGGGTCTTCCATCAGGCGCCCGAAGTACTCGGGCATCTGCACGCCGCCGATGTCCTTCATCATCTGCAGCGTCGGCGGCAGGGCGCCGGCGATGCCCTTGATGAAGTTGGCGGTCGAGCTCTTGCCGTCGCCGCCGCCGCCGTCCCAGACGACGATCTTGTCGAACTTGATGTTCGAGATGGCCTCGGCGGCGGTCTTCGAGAGCGCGTCGATGTGCTCGAGCATCAGCATCTGGAAGGCCTGCTGCGAGCCGCCGCAGCTCTCGACGATGCGCTTCAAGCCGTCGCCCTTCTTGGCCAGGATCTCGTACTGGCCGCGCGCCTCGGCTTCGAGCTTGGCGTAGATCGCGGAGGCCTCGCCCTGCGCCTCGATCTTGCGCTTCTCGGCCGCGGCCTCGGCGTCGACGATCATCTGGGCCTTGACGGCGCGCGCCACCGATTCGAGCTCGGCGCGCTTCTCGGCCTCGATCTTGAGCGCCTGCGCTTCGGCGGCGCGCGCCTGGGCGCGGTACTGCGCCTCGAGCACGGCGGCCTGCGCTTCGCGCTGGCGCGTCTCGCCCAGCTGGTAGGCCTCGGCCTCGCGCACGCGCAGCTCGGCGTTGGTGCCGGCGATGTCGGCCTTGGACTTGTTCTCGCCCGTGACGGCCTTGGCGTTGGCGTCGGCGACCGAGATGCGCATGGTCTGCTCGGCGGCGCGCACCTGCGTCTCCTGTTCGAAGGCCGCCTTCTGCTCGCCGACCTTGCGCTCCTTCTCGAGCTCGGCGAGACGCACGGCGCGCTCGCGCTCGGCCTGCTTGGTGCCGATGTCGCGCGCCTTCTCGTTGTTGGCGACCTCGATCGCCTGGTCGCGGGCGGCCTCGGCCACGCCGATCGCGCCGCGCTTGACCTGCTGCGCCACGTCGATCTCGGCCTGCTTGATCGCCTCCGACGCGGCCTTCTTGCCGATGGCCTCGATGTAGCCCGACTCGTCGGTGATGTCCTTGATGTTGACGTTGATCAGCACCAGGCCGATCTTCTTGAGCTCGGGCTCCAGGCTGGTCTGGATCTTGTTCAGGAAGACGTCGCGGTCGCGGTTGATCTCGTCGATGCGCATCGAGGCGATCACCTGGCGCAGCTGGCCCAGGATCATGTCCTCGGCCTGCTTGATCACCGCCTGCGTCGGCAGCCCGAGCAGACGGATCGCCGCGTTGTTCATCGTCTCCTCGTCGGTGCCGATGGCGACGGTGAAGACGCTGGGCACGCTGACGCGGATGTTCTCGATCGAGAGCGCGCCCGAGAGCGGGATCTCGATCTGCACCGGGTCGAGCGCCAGGTACTCGTAGTTCTGGATCAGCGGCCAGACGAAGGCGCCGCCGCCGTGCAGGCACTTGGCCGAGCGGCCGGCGCCGGTCTTGCCGTAGATCACCAGGATCCGGTTGGACGGGCAGCGCTTGTAGCGCCGCGCGATCACCAACAGGAACGAGAAGAGCACGATCGCGCCGACCACGAGCGCGATCCCGAGGATCACGTTGCTCTGGACGTTCTCGGGGATCAGCGAGGGGTTCGTTTCGGCGCCGCGTTGCGCGAGCAGAGAGAGCGTCGGGAGGAACATGGGATGGGGTAGTCCTGCGGACGGGTTCAGACGACGCGTTCGACTTCGAACGTGTCCTCGGTGACCTGACGGAGGATCTTGACCTCCGCGCCGGTCGGGATCTCCGCGCCCATGGTGAGCGCGCTGTACTCGACGGTGCGGCCCTGCACGGCGACCGTCACCTTGCCCTTGCCCTGGTTCTCGGCCGGGATCTTGAGGTAGACGCGCGCGGTGCGGCCGACGGCGTTGGCGGGCTGCACGTTGCCGGCGGCGTAGAGCTTGCGCTGCAGGCTGAACACCCAGGCGACCAGCAGGAGCATCACGCAACCGACGCCCAGCGAGACCAGCAGGGTGGTGCTGCCGTCCCAGCCGCGCGCGACGCCGTACATGCCGGCCAGCCCGAAGAAGCACACGAAGGCCGCCAGGCTGCGGATCGAGAGCAGGCCGAGCCCGGCGTCGTGGCCCGGCGACTCGCCGCTGTCGGAGGCCCCGATGTCGGGGTGCATGTCGACGTGCGGCGCGTCGGTGTCCCCGCCACCGAAGAGCAGCATCACGGTCTGGATCAGGAGCACGGCCCCGCCGGCCACGGCGCAGCCGAAGTAGACCGTGGCGAGTGACCAGTCCAGGGCGGCGAGGTTCCAGACCATCGGGGGGGGCTCCGGCGCGCGGGGAGGTCGGCGCGGGCGGAGAGGGTACTCGCTCCGCGCTCCGGCATTCAATCGCGGCCGGATATCGTCGCCTTCAGCGTCGGATCGCGCGTTCCGACGCGTAGCGCTCGATGGCCGACACCAGCCAGGCGAACTTGTCGGCGCGGGTCGCGGCGACGCTCAGGTCGACCACCAGCCCGCCGCCCGTGCGCGCACCGGCGGTCTCGCAGCGCGCCGCGATGCCCAGGGCGGGGATCGAGAGCTCGCGCGCCAGCGCCCCGAGCCGCTCGCGCTCGCCCGCCTCGTCCGCCGCCAAGAGCACCAGCCCGTGCTCGGCCAGCGCGCGCGGCAGCTCCTCCGGCAGGCGCGTCGGCCAGCGCAGGTCCTTGGGCTCGAAGCGCGCGAAGAGCACGTGCGGCTCCGCGCCGGGCTCGAGCTCGATCGTCAGCGGCGCGCCGACGGTCTCCTGCTTGTACCAGTCGACGTACTCCGTCGCGGTCGCGAACTCCTCGGCGCGCGGCAGCACCAGCGCCACGCGCGCCGCCCCGCCGGACAGGTGCGCGACCTCGATCTGCACGCCTTCGAGCTCGACCGCGACCTTGAGTTCGACCACGGCCGCGCCGATCGCCAGGCCGCTGACGCGCATCGCGCGCCGCTCGGGCCGCTGCGCGTCGCCGGGCGTCGGCGCGGAGAGCGGCGGCGGCAGCGCGGGGCGCAGCACGACGCCGTCGGGCAGCGCGGCGGGGAAGCCGCCGGTGTCGAGCGCGGTGCCGCGCGCGACGCCGGGCAGGAAGCGCGGCAGGAGCGCCGCCGCGAGGGCCGGGTCGGCCGCGGCCAGCTCGAGGTGGCGCCAGGCGTCGCGCATGCGGCCCTGCTCGAGCGCGGTCAACGCGAGACGCGCGCTGGCCTCGGGCCGCGCACCGTCGAGCGTCGCCGTCAGCGCGCCGCGCCAGGCGGCCCAACCCGCGGGCTGCTCGAGCGCGCCGGGCTCGAGGCCGGGTGCCACACCCGCGGCGCCGAGTTCCGGCGCGACGGCGCGCGCGGCCTGGCGCGGCTCGAGCTTGTCGAGCAGGCGCGCCAGCGGAATGGGGGGCAGCTCGAGCGCGCGCGCCGGGCCAGCGGGGCCCGCGGCGGCCGGCGGTGTCGCACCCGGGGCCTGGCTCGCCGCAGCGGACAACACGAGCCAAGTCAGGCACAGCACACCGCGAGGCTCGTCGCCGCGGCCCCGACTGTCAAGGCGCTTGAGCCCCGGAGCTCCGCGGGTCATCCTGGTGCGCGCCATGCCCGCCATCGACAAGGACCTGCTCGCGATCCTGATCTGCCCCGAGAGCCGCCAGCCGCTGCGCGAGGCGGACGCGCGCGAGCTCGAGCGGCTCAACGCGCGCATCGCCGCCGGCGGATTCAAGAACCGCGGCGGCAGCGCCGTCGCGCAGCGCCTCGAGGCCGCGCTGGTGCGCAGCGACGGCCAGCTCGCCTACCCGATCCGCGACGGCATCCCGATGCTGCTCGTCGACGAAGGCCTCGCGCTGTAGCGCGATGGAGTGGCGCCACGAGTCCGAGCCCGGTCGGCTCGTGCGCCTGGGCTACGGCCTCAACCTGCACGCGCCCGAGACGCTGGAGCAGTTGCTCGCCGGCCTGGCGTCGATCACCGTGCCGCTGCGCGAGCGCCTGGGCGTGACGCGCGACTTCGGCGTCGGCATGTACCTGCCCGCGGCGCTGGCGCGCACGCTGGCGCGGGACGACGCGCTGCGCGCGCGCCTGGCGGACTTCCTGGACGAGCACGCGCTCGACCCCTTCACGTACAACGCCTTCCCCTTCGGCGGCTTCCAGGCCGACGGCCTGAAGGAGCGCGTCTTCGAGCCGCGCTGGAACGCCCGCGCGCGCCTCGACTACACGCTCGACGTCGCGCGCGTGGCGCTGGCGCTCGCCCGCCGCCGCGACGAGCCGCTGGCGATCAGCACGCACACCGGGGGCTTCGGCCCGCTGGCCGCGGGCTCGGACGAGGAGGGCGCGGTCGCCGCCGGGTTGGCGCGCTGCGCGCTGGAGTTCGCGCAGTTGCACGAGAGCACGGGCGTCGAGCTGCTGCTGGCGCTCGAGCCCGAGCCGCGCGCCAACTGCGGCGACCTGGTCGAGCTGGCGGCCTTCCGCGCACGGCTGCTCGAGCGCGCCGAGCGCTTCCTGGTGCGCGAGCACGGCCTGGCGCGCGCGCGCGCGGTCGCGCTGCTCGAGCGCCACCTCGGCACCTGCCTCGACGCCTGCCACGCGGCGGTCGAGTTCGAGGACCCGGCGACGCTCGACTGGCCCGGGCGCCTGGGCAAGCTGCAGTTCACCAGCGCGCTGCGCGTCGTCGACCCGGCGAGCAATGCGGCCGGCCGCGCGGCGCTGCTCGCGCTCGACGAGCCGCGCTTCCTGCACCAGGTCACCGGCCGCCACGCCGCCGGGCTCGCGCGCGCGCGCGACCTCGGCGAACTCGGGCAGCTCCTGCAGCAGGGCGGCGACGCCGCCGCGCCCTGGCTGGCCTGCGACGAGTGGCGCTGTCACTTCCACGTGCCGGTCGACCTCGAGGACGCCGGCCGCGCCAGCGGGCTCGCGACCACGCATTCCGCCGCCGCTGCGCTGCTCGCGCGCCTGCTGGCCGAGCCGCGGCGCTGGAACGGCTCCAGCCTGCACGTCGAGATCGAGACCTACACCTGGGAGGTGCTGCCCGGCTTCGCGCGCGGTGCGAGCGGGCTGGTCGACGGCCTGGAGCGCGAGTACCGCCACCTCGCGGCGCTCCTGACCGCCGCCGGCTGGCGCCCGGCCGCGTCCTCGCCGCGGGGTTGACAGGCTGGGGGAGGGCCAGTACTTTCCCCGCCCTCCGTGCGGCAGGCCGACGCGCGGACTTCGACGGAACACGGCGGTCCCATCGTCTAGCCCGGCCTAGGACACCAGGTTTTCATCCTGGCGACAGGGGTTCAAATCCCCTTGGGATCACCATCCAACCGCCCGCCCCGACTCCGGTCGGGGCGGGCGGTTCCTTTTCCCGGCTGCGGCCCGGGGCGCGATCGGCTCAGCCGCTCACGGGCCGAAGCCGAGCCGCCGCAGGAACTCGTCCGCGCGCCGCAGCGCGTCGGCCGCGGTCGCGGGGTCGGCCTGCGGCGTCTGGTCGTCGCGCACGCCCGCCGGGGTGAACAGGTGGCCGAAGCCGGCGTAGACGTGCAGCTCGCAGGCGTTGCCCGCCGCGCGCATCCGGTCGCAGAAGAGCTGGACCTCCGCGAGCGGCGTGACCGTGTCGACGTCGCCTTGGAGCACCAGCGTCGGCGGGAGCCCGGCGCGCACGTGGTCGGCCGGCGAGATCGCGCGCACGTCGACGCGCCCGAGCAGCAGCCGGTTGACCCAGCTGTCCGACGACAGCGTCACCGCCGGCGACACGAGCACCAGCGCGTTCGGCGCCGAGCTCCAGGACGGGTCGGGATCGAGCTGGTCGAAGACCGCGGCCGACGCGGCCAGGTGCGCGCCCGCGGACCAGCCGTAGGCGGCGACGCGCGCCGGATCGATGCCCAGCGACTCCGCCTCGCGCCGCATCCAGCGGATCACGGCGCGCGCGTCGGCCATCGCGTCGAGCGGCGTGATCGTCTGCTGGTCCGACAACCGGTACTGCGCCGCGACCGCGACCAGGCCTTGTTCCGCGAAGTGCCGCGCGCGCGCGTGCGCCCAGGCCGGCTCGCCGACGCTCCAGCCGCCGCCGTGGAACAGCACGATCGCCGGCCGGCGCGTCCGCGCGCCGCTGGGCGCGAACACGTGCGCCTCGAGCTCGGCGCCGCCGGGGCGCGCGTAGACGTGGACCGCGGGCTCCGAGGACGCCGGCGACGGCGGCGGAGCGATCGGCTCGGAGGGCGGCTCGACCGCCGTGCACGAGGCTCCGAGGAGTGCGATCAGGAGGGCGTGCGTCAGGGCCAGGCGGGAGGACATCGTGCGCGGGGCTCGGTGCCCGTTTCGGCATCGTGCTCGGTGCGGGGTGGAGGGTCAACCCCGCGAGGCCGCGCGCCTGGAGCTGGACCTGGAGCACGCGCGGCCCCACGATCAGCGGCGATGACTGCACGGCCAGGTACCCGGGCGCAGGCCGACGAGGCCGAGCAGCTGCTGGTCTTCGCCAAGGCGCCGCGCGCGGGCCTGGCGAAGACGCGCCTGGCCGCCGATCCCGGCGTCGGCGCGCAGCGCGCGGCGCGTCTGGCGCGCGCCTTCCTGGCGGACACGCTCGCGCTCGGCCGCCAGCTCGCGCCGCGCACGCTGGAGCTGCACTACGCGCCGCGCGATGCCGAGGCCGAGCTCGCCGAGCTGGCGCAGGGCTACACGCTGCGCCCGCAGGCCGAAGGCGACCTCGGTGGACGCGTCGCGGCCGGCTTCGAGCAGGCCTTCGCGCGCGGCGCGCAGCGCGTGGTGGTCCTCGGTTCGGACACGCCGCAGCTCGAGCCGCGCCGGCTGCTCGAGGCCTACGCGGCGCTCGAGGCGCGCGAGCTGGTGCTCGGGCCGAGCCACGACGGCGGCTACTACCTGATCGGCCTGGCGCGTCCGGCGCCGCGGCTCTTCGAGGCCATGCCCTGGAGCACGCCGTACCTGGCCGAGGCCACGCTGCGGCGCGCCGCGGAGCTCGGCCTGTCGAGCGCGGTGCTCAGCCCCGAGCGCGACATCGACGACGCGCGCGACCTGGCCTGGCTGGTGCGCGCGCTCGAGCGGCGGCCGGCGACGACGGCCGTGCACACGCGGCACGCACTGGCGGCGCGCAGCGAGCACTGATCAGCGCGTCGCGCGCGGGTGGGCCTGCTCGTAGACCTTGCGCAGGCGCTCGATCGACACGTGGGTGTAGATCTGCGTGGTCGTCAGGTGTGCGTGGCCGAGCAGCTCCTGCACCGAGCGCAGGTCGCAGCCGCGGTCGAGCAGGTGCGTCGCAAAACTGTGGCGCAGCGTGTGCGGCGTGCAGCGGCGCAGGACCCCCGCGTCGCGCACGCAGGCCTCGACGATGCGCCCCAGGGAGCGCGTCGTCAGCCGGCCGCCGCGCGCGTTCAGGAACACGGGCTCCGTGCGCGAATTCGCCCCGCGGCGCGCCGCGGGCCGCGGCCGCCGTGGATCGGCCAGGTACGTCTCGAGCGCCTCGCGCGCGAAGCGGCCGAGCACGACGATGCGCTCCTTGCGGCCCTTGCCGCGCACGCGCGCCGTGCCGCGCCCGAGGTCGAGGTCGCCGCGGTCGAGCCCGACCGTCTCGGCGGCGCGCGTGCCGGCCGAGTAGACGAGCTCCAGCAGCGCGCGGTCGCGCCGGCCCGCGAGCCGCTCGGACGAGGGCGCCGCCAGCAGCGCCTCGACCTCCTCGACCGACAGCGCGCCGGGCAGGCTGCGCGCGCTGCGCCGCGCGCGCAGACCCGTCGCCGGGTGCGTCTCGACCTGGCCCTGGCGCACCAGGTGCTTGAACCACGAGCGCGCGGCCGAGAGCTTGCGGCGCACCGAGGCGGGGGCGAGCTCGCGCTCGTCGAGGTCGGCCAGGTAGGCGCGCAGCGTGCGCGGCGTCACCTCGGCGGGCTCCGTGATCTCGAGGTCGGTCAGGAAGCGCACGCAGTGCTCGAGGTCGCCGCGGTAGGCGCGCAGCGTGTGCGGCGAAGCTCCGCGCGTCGCCGCCAGGGATTTCAGGAAGCCCTCGAGCGCCTCCACCAGGCGCGGTGCGGGGGCGGCGCGCTCGGCGGGCTTCAATCGTGCTTCCAGTACGCGCTGCGCTCGTGCGCCGCGAGGCGGTAGCTGACGCCGCCCGGGCCCTCGTAGCGCACGAGCACGTGCAGCCACGGCGCGGCCGCCTCGGCGGCGAACCAGTAGCGCGCGACGACCGCGCCGCCGGCGTCGCACAGCTCGAGTTCGTGCGCGTCGACCCGGCCGATCGGCAGCTCCTGCGTCGAGCGGCCGGCGTAGCGCACGCTGTGCGGCACGGGCTCGAAGGGCACGCGCCGGTTGTCCTTCTGCGAGGGGACCAGGCGCAGGGCGAGCGTGCCGGTCGGGTGGGCGAAGTCCCAGTCGCGCAGGGTCAGCGCCAAGGCGTCCTGGAACTGCACCTGGCGCAGGTCCGCGAGCTTGCCGCTGCGCACGCCGGCGCCCGGGAAGTAGACCGACTCGAACCAGTGCAGCGCGCCGTCGCGGCGCACGAGCTCCTTGAAGGACGCGCCGCAGTCCTCCTGCGTCGCCGCCGTCAGCTTGTAGGGCTCGAGGCCCTCGACGGCCGCGTAGCTCATGGTCGAGAAGCGGTAGTCGTACTTGTCGGTCGGCACCAGCTCGGCCCAGTGGTGCTTGAAGACCGCCAGGCCGCGGCCGTCCTCGGACTTGCAGCTCGTGCGCGGGTCGACGTGCTCCTGGTTGGTGTAGGCCGTCGCGGTGTAGCGCCGCTCCTTGCCGTAGATCGTGCGCGTCGCCGTGTAGCTGGCCTTCTCCGCCAGGCCGTCGTGCCAGGTGCGATCGGTGCGCCAGCCGTCGCCCGCCGCGGTGCCGACCGCGCGCTCGACGCTGGCGCAGCCGCCTGCGCACGCCAGCGCGAACACGAGCGCGCGCAGCGAGTTCATTTTCCGGCGTCCTTCGAGCCCTTCGGGCCCTTGGAGCCCTTGGCTCCCTTCGCGCCTTGGCCCGCGGGGCCTTCGTTCGCGCCCGGCCCCCAGCCCGCCGGCGCGCGCGCCGCGCCCTCGTGCAGCGCGAAGAGCGTCATCGCCGTGCCGAAGCTCTCGCTGCGCGGGAAGATGCGGTCGTTCCAGCCGCCGTCCTCCTCGCGCACCTGCCAGAGCAGGTTGTGCAGCTTGCGCCGGTACTCGGGCTGCTCGCCGGCCGGCATCAGCTGGATCGCCTGCGCCACGTAGCGGTGCGCGTAGAAGAAGTAGTAGGGCGCGATCATGTAGGGCGCGACGTGCGTGCCCTGGCCCTTGCGGCGGATCTCCAGCCACTCCCAGTTGGCGAAGAAGGCGTCGATCGCGCCGCGCATGCGCTCGAGCGAGCCGCGCCCGGCGAGGTAGAGCGTCGTCTCGCACACCGCCATCCGGCCGGTCGCGCCCATCACGGCTTCGAAGCCCTGGCCGGTCTGGCGCTCGGGGTTCGTGCCGTACTGGAAGGCGCCGGTCTCGAGGCGCGCGTCCTCGAGCGTCTTCAGCGCGCGCTCGACCACCTGGGCGTCAACCTTCTCGCCCTGGCGCGCGGCCTCGAACAGGATCTGCAGCGTCGGCGCGGTCATGAACGTCGAGGCCGAGGACTCGTCGCCCTGCGGGCGCGAGTAGTTCCAGCCGCCGGCCCCGCCGATCTCCGTCTCGCACAGGATCCGGATCAGGCTCTGGATCGACTGCCCGACCTGCGCGCCGAGCTCGCGCGGCACGAGCTCGTGCTCGCGCAGCGCCAGCAGGAAGTCGAGCGCGTAGGCGTGGCCCCAGCCGCGCACGTCGTAGCCCTGCTCCCACTCGGGCGCCATCAGCGGGTGCGCCAGGCCTTCCAGCACGAACTCCAGGCCGCGGCGCACGGCCTCGGCGACGTCCGCGCGCAGCGGCTTCTCGCACACGTCGATCAGCGCGTGGGCCGCGATCGAGGTGCCGCCGATGCGGTAGCCGATCGGGATGTCGCCGCCGACGCGGTAGACCCCTTCGTAGGGCCACTCGCGCGGCGCGGCGTCGCGCGCCGGAGCCGTCTTGGCCGCGCCCTGTTCGGGCAGGTAGTTCTCCTGGCGCTCGACCAGCAGCGCCACGCCGCGCTGCACGGCCTGTGCGATCTCAGTCTCGCTGACGCGCGGGACGTTCGGGCCGGCGTTGCGCGGCCGGTTGTTGCCCGGTTCGGCCTTCGGCTGCCCGGGGGCCTGTCCGCCGGCCGGTACCCGGGCCGGTCCGTTCGCCGGTCCGTTGGGCGCGGGGGCCGGCGACTGCGCGGCTGCGCAGGTCGCGAGCACGGCGATCAGGATCGGCCGGATGGGGTTGCAGCACGCGCGTGCCGACGGCTGGACTCGAGTCTGGGGGGGCATGGGGCTTGGTCTCCGTCGCGGGCGCGCTGCGGCGCACGCGCGCCACGATCGTCCTCGGCGGCACGACGGGTTGCAACAACCGGCCGAGCCAGCGCTGCTCGACCGAGTGCGCCCACTGCGTCTCGATCTCGAGGCCGGCCTGCTCGAGGAACCGCGCCAAGCTGGCGCGCGTCAGGTACCGGCGGTGCTCGCTGTTCTCCAGCGTCTCGAGCCCGTCGGGCAGGCAGCGCGCGAGCAGGCGCGCGCGCCCCGGGTGCGCGGGCCACACCCACTCGCTGAACACGATCCGACCCTTGGGCGCCAGCAGCCGCGGCAAGTTGGCGAGGAAGGGCTGCGGGTCGTCGAGGTGGGGGAGGATGTCGCACAACCAGATCAGGTCGAAGTCGCCGAGACCGAGGTGCCAGCCGAGCGTCTCGACGTCGCGCACCTCGGCGCGCAGGCCCAGCGAGCGCGCGAAGGCCGCCCGCTCGGGCAGCCGGTCGAGGCCCAGCGAGCCCGCGGCGAAGTGCGCCAGGTAGACGCCGTAGCCGCAGCCGACGTCGAGCACGCGCTTGTCCGCCAGGTCGAGCTCGCGCGCCAGGCGCCGCAGCTTGCGCGGTGCGCCGCGCGCGAAGTGCCGCTGCCACACCAGCCAACGCTCGGGCGTGTCGCCGCCCGCGAGCACCAGATCGCGCAGTTCCGTCGGGCTCAGCACGCGCTCAGCATCGCCGCCCCGGGGGCCGCGCGCCAGAGGCTCGCGCGCTCAGTTGCGGCGCGCCGGCTTGGGTTGCTCGGCCGGGACGGCCGGCTTGGGGGCGGCGATCGTCGGCACGTCTTGCTGGAGCTGGGCCAGCTGCTCACGCCAGCCCTCGAGCAGCACCACGCGCGAACCCCAGTTCTCGCCGACCGCGAAGCCCTTCTTCTCGGCGTCGGCCAGCGTGCTCTCCATCGCCTTCGCGGCGTCGGACTGCGCGTTCAGGTAGGCGACCACGGCCTCCAGCGTCTTCTTCGACTCGGCCAGCTCGAGCGCCTGCGCGTCGACCTTCTGGCGCAGCGACTCGATCTCCATCTGCTCGGGCGTCTTCTTGTCGCCGCCGCCCTGCGCGCGCGTCTGGGTCAGCGGGACGAGAGCCAGCAGGCCGGCGGCGGCCAGATACAGCGCGACGGAACGGTACTTCATGCCCGGATTATCGACCGGGCCTCGGGCGGGGCTGAAAAAAACTCCCGCCAGGCCGCCCGCCGCCTGGCGAGCGTGTCAGCGGCGGGAGCGCGCCGGCCGTATACTCCCCGCCCCCCATGGCCGCCGCATCCGACGACGCACGCCGCGCGGCCGGCCGCTCCCCGCTGCTGGTCGTCTTCCTGACGGTCTTCATCGACCTCCTGGGCTTCGGGATCGTGATCCCGCTCCTGCCGATCTACTCCAAGGCGCACGGCGCCGGCGAGCTCGAGCTGGGGCTGCTCTTCGGCTCCTTCTCCGCGATGCAGTTCGTGTTCGCGCCCTTCTGGGGCCGGCTCAGCGACCGCATCGGCCGCCGGCCGGTGCTGCTCGGCGGCTTGTGCGGCACGAGCGCCTCGTACGTGTTGTTCGCCTTCGCCGACTCGATGCCGCTGCTCTTCACCGCGCGGCTCCTGGCCGGCTTCTTCGGGGCCAACATCTCGACCGCCGCGGCCTACATCGCCGACGTGACCACGCCGGAGAACCGCGCCAAGGGCATGGGCCTGATCGGCGCGGCCTTCGGTCTGGGCTTCACGCTCGGGCCGCTGCTCGGCGGCGAATTGACCGCCGTCTCGGTGCACCTGCCGGGGCTGGTCGCGGCCGGGCTCTCGGCTTGTGCCGCGCTGTTCGGCTTCCTGCGGCTGGTCGAGCCGCCGCGCGAGCGCCGCGGTGGTTCGCGCGTCTTCGGCACGCGCGAGCTGACGCACGCGGCGAGCGAGGCGCGCATCGGTTGGTTGTACGTCGCGGGCTTCCTGGCGGTGTTCGCCTTCTCGGCCTTCGAGTCGATGTTCGCGCGCTTCGGACTCGCGCGCTTCCCCGAGCAGTTCGGCCTGTCGCAGGCGCTGGAGCACGCGACGCTCGACGAGGTGCTCGCCGCCGCGCGCCCGACCGGCCGCTACCTGTGCGTGATCGGCGTGGTCTCGGCGATCATCCAGGGCGGCCTGATCCGGCGCCTCGTGCCGCGCTTCGGCGAGACGGTGCTGGCGACGGCCGGCATGGCGGTGCTCAGCCTCGGCCTGCTGGTGCTCGGCCTGGCGGAGAGCTGGGGCGTGGTGGTCGCCGGCTGCCTGCTCCTGCCGCTCGGCCTGGGCCTGTACAACCCGTCGATCCAGGGCCTGATCTCGCGCGCCACGCCGGTCGAGGAGCAGGGCGCCTACCTCGGCCTCTTGCAGTCGGCCGCCAGCTTCGCGCGCCTCTCCGGCCCGCCGTTGGCCGGCTTCGTCTTCGGCGCGTGGGGGGCGTCGTCGCCCTTCCTGCTCGGCGCCGCGCTGGTCGGAGCCGCCGCGCTGCTGGCCCTGCTCTACCATCGACGCTTCGGCGCGAGCTTCGCGCGCGAGCGCGCGCCCGCCCCCGGTTGAAGCCGGTTGAGCTCGTCGAGGTCGTCCGTGTCGCCTCCCTTCCGTTTCGCCCCGCGCTGCCTGGCGCTCGGCCCGCTGCCGGACGCGGGTGAGCTCGTCGCGCGCCTCGCCGCGCACGGCGGCCTGATCGCGCTCGACAGCGCGGGAGGCGCGCCGCGGCGCTGGAGCCTGGTGGCCTTCGACCCGTTGAAGACGGACGGCGTGCCCGCGCAGCTCGGCGCGCTGCGCACCTGGGCCGCGGAGCTCGCGCCCGCGCGCGGCGACGACCTGCCCGGCCCGTTCCACGGCGGGCTCCTGGCGGCGCTGTCCTACGACCTCGGTCCGGCGGGCGAGCGCGTCGCGCGGCTCGGCGATCCCTGGGGCGCGCCGCGCGTGCTCGCCGGCCGCTACGTCGACTTCCTCGTGCGCGACGAGACCAGCGGCCAGGGCTGGCTCGTGCTCGGCGACGAACCCGGCGACGGGCGTGCGCCGCTCGAGCAGCGCCGCGAGCGCGTGCGGGCCGAGCTCGCCGGCGCGTGCGCGGCGGGCGAGCTCGCGCCACTCGGACCGCTGGTGCGCCACACGCCCGCGCGCGAGCACCGGCGGCGCATCGAGGTCGTGCGCGAGCGCATCGCCGCCGGCGACTTCTACCAGGTCAACCTGGCGCACCGGATGACGCGCGCGGTCCGCGGCGCGCCGGTCGACCTCTACCGCCGGCTGCGCGCGGTCAATCCCGCACCCTACATGGCCTACGCCGCCTGGGACGAGGCCAACGCCAGCCGCCCGCGCGCGCTCGAGCGCGGCGTGCTGCTCTCGGCCTCGCCCGAGCTGCTGTTCGAGTTCGACGGGCAGCGCGCGCGCACGCGGCCGATCAAGGGCACCGCGCCGCGCGGCTCGACGCCGGACGAGGACCGCGCGCGCGCGGCGGCGCTGCTCGCCAGCGCCAAGGACCGCGCCGAGCTGGCGATGATCGTCGACCTCGAGCGCAACGACCTCGGCCGCGTCGCGCGCGCCGGCGGCGTGCGCGTCGAGGGCTTCGCGCAGCTCGAGAGCTACGCCAGCGTCCACCACCTGTGCGCCGACGTGCTGGCCGAGATCGCGCCCGGGCGCGACGCCTTCGACCTCCTGGCAGCGCTCTTCCCCGGCGGCTCGATCAGCGGCGCGCCCAAGCTGGCGAGCCTGGCGGCGATCGCCGAACTGGAGGGCGAGGGCCGCGGCTTCTTCACCGGCTCGCTGGGCTTCGTCGACACGCGCGGCCACGCGGCCTTCAACATCCTGATCCGGACGCTGGTCTGGCGCCCGGCGGCCGCCGCGGTCGAGGCTGGTGGGGGGATCGGCGCGGGCGAGGTCAGCTTCCACGTCGGCGGCGGCATCACCTGGTCGTCCGAAGCCGCGGAGGAGGACCGCGAGACGCTCGCCAAGGGCCTGGCGCTGGCGCGCGCCCTGGCCGGGCCGGACGAGGAGCCCTACGCATCCTTGACCGAGGCCCCGCGCGCCTGAGCGGCCGGCGCGAGGTTTCGCCTGCGGCTCGGGTCGGGCCACCCCTGGGCACCTGATCCGGGAAGGAAAGCGCGCGCGGCACATCCATCGCCCGTCCGATCCTCGCCCGACACCTCGGCAGCTCGCTTGCAGCCAGCCGCGCGGATTGAGGTAATGGACAGCGACCCGCGCGCCGAGAAGCCCGACAACCCCTGACCACCGGCCGAGGTCCGCCGCATGCTCCTCCACGTTCTCTTCTTCACCGCCAGCCTGTCCCTCGCCCCGGGCGCACCGGTCTCGCCGGGCGCACCGGCGACCGCGACCCCCGGCCCGGCGTCCGCGCGCCTCCAGGAACCGCCGCCCAACACCAACCCCGACAAGCGGCCGGTGGTCGAGGAGCTGCTCGGCAAGCTCGACAAGCACATGAAGAAGGAGGGCAAGGAGGACTCCGAGGGCGTCGCGGTGATCGATCTCCTGCTGCAGGAGTTCAAGCTCTCCGGTCCCAAGGACCGCGTGTCGATCGTCAAGATGCTCGGCAAGTGCTTCGAGCAGGTGCGCCGGGTCAACGAGGGCGAGCCGCCGAACAACAAGCTCTTCCTGGCCTCCGCCGTGGCGCTGGGCCAGATGGGGCCCGAGAGCGTCGAGGTGCTGAGCGCCTGGATCGACCACAAGAACCACCGCAAGGACCTGGCCCTGCAGAGCCGGCTGGTCGCGTCGCTGGGCGCGACCAAGGACGTGCGCGCGGTCAAGACGCTGCAGAACCTGCTCAACCACAAGGAGAACGCGCTGATCCGCGCCGCGGGCGAGGCGCTGGGCGAGTTCGCCCAGGCGCCGCAGGAGACGCGCAAGTCCGGCTTCGAGGCGCTGCTCAAGACCCTGATGGAGGCCAAGGGCCAGCGCGACTCCGATCCGGGCAACACGATCTTCCGCGACAAGTACGACGTCATCGGGGCGGCGCTGATCACCAGCCTCGGCCGGCTGGCGCGGCACGACGAGCGCGACCCCGAGAAGTGGCAAACCTGGTGGAACAAGAACAAGAAGCTCGACTGGGACAAGGACGTCTGAGCGCGCGCCGGCGAGCCGGTCGCGCGTCGTCGAAGGTCCTGGCGCTCGGCTTGTGCGCGCTGGCCGCCGCCGGCGTGGGCTGGCGGCTCGCGCGGCCCGCCGAGCCGGAGCCCGCGGCGCGCCGCGATCCTGAGCGCGCGGTGCAGCGCGCGATCGCGGGCTGGCGCGCGACGCACGAGCTCGCGGGCGGGGGGCGGCTCGAGGTGCGCCTGGCGCGCCTGCACGAGGACGCCGAGCAGCAGCGCTTCGACGCGCGCGCGCTGCGCGAACGCCTGGAGCTCGGCCCGGGTGAGCCGTTCCGGCTCGAACTCGCCTGGGACGGCCGCGGCACGCCCGCGGCGTGCCGGCCGACGGAACTCGCGGTGCGCGACGCGCGCGGCGCGGCGCTGAGCGCCTTCCCCGCCGCGCCGTCGACGTCGGGTGCGCCGGTGGATCCGCTGCGCGCGCTGCTCGCCCCGGGGGAGTTCCGCGCCCAGGCCGGACAGGCTTGGACGATGTGCCTGTGGGGCCGCGCGCCGGAGGCGGCGGTCGAGCTGGACGGGCTGGGCAGCGCGCCGTTGGCCCTGCTGCCGGACCAGTGGGAACAGGAGCTGCCCTGCGACGTGATCGCGCGCGTCCCGCTGGGCGCGGCCGGCCCGGCCGGGGCAACGAGGGCGGCCGACCCGGGAGGTCCGCGGTGAGGCTCCGCGACGCCGCGCTGCTGGCCTTGTCGTGCGCCGGTCTCGCCTGCAGCGACGGCGCTGCTCCGGCGGCCCAGGCGCCGGCCCCGGCGCGCGGGGCCGCGGAGTCCGCCGAGGAGCCGGCCGAGCTCGCGCGCGCGCGCGCCCGCATCCGGGAGCTCGAAGTCGAACTGCAGGGCCTGCGCGACGAGCGCGTCGAGCGCGAACGCGAGTGGCTCGAGTACACGCAGACCATCGCGCGCCTGGGCTCGATCGCCGAACTCGAGCGCGCGCGCTTCCAGCCCGCGGTCGAGCCGCCCGCCGTCCCGGCCGTCGGCGCGGAGCAGGTGCCGCCCAGCGCTCCCGCCGCGCCCGTCGACCCGGCCGCCGAGGCGCGCGCCGCGCGCGGGGCCGAGATCGCGCGCTCGCTGCGCGCGCTCCTGTTCGCCGAGGAGGTCCACGGGCTGCAGCTGCTCGAGGCCGGCGCGCTGCTCGACGGCGCGCTCGGTCCGGTGGTGCTGCGCCTCTTCGATGCGCACGGCCGGCCGTACTCGGCGCTGTGCGCCGAGCGCCTGCGGCTCGAGGCTTCGCAGGCCGCGCGCACGATCACGCTGGTGCTCGAGGACGGCTACGAACGCCAGGGCGAGCTGCGCATCCCCTTCGAGGTCGAGCAGGTCTCCGACGCCTCGGCCCCCGACCCCCAGGCTCCCGCGCCCGAGCGCAGCGGCGTGCGGCGCATCGCGCTGGCGCACGTCGACCCGCGGCCGTGGATCGAGGCCGTGCCGGAGCTCCTGCGCCCGCGCGACAAGCTCGAGGCGCTCGACGACGGCCGCTGGGACCTGGCGGGCGTGCGCGCCACGCTCAACGCCCTGCTGGCGCTCGACGTCTCCTCCGGCCGCTGGCGCGTCGAGGCCCTGGGCGGCGTGGTGGGCGACGAGGTGCGCGACGTGCAGCTCGACGTGCTCGACGAGCACGGCCGGCTGGAGAAGAAGCTCTTCGCCGACCGGCTGGTGATCCGCGCGCGCGAGCGCGGCCTGGTGCTCGAGCTGCAGGACGGCGCGCAGCTGCGCGGCGACGTCAAGACCCCGTTCCTCGACGGCCACTACCGCATCTTCCTGCCGCGCGCCGACCCGGCGGAGTGGGCGCGCGCGCGGCTGCCGGGCCTGTCCGAGCCGCCGCCCCGCCGCGCGCGGCGTTGATCGCGGCCCGCACGCGGCGTTGAGTGGCTCGGCCCGCGCGCTACGATCAGCGCGATGTCGACCTCCCGCACACGGGCGTCCCTGCGGCGCCGCGGCGTCGCGCGCGGCTGAGATGGGCGTGCTGCGCGACAGCGAGGGCCTGTTCGGCGACGACCCCTTCGGCGCCGAGGCCCAGCCGGCGCCCGAGGCCGATCCCGGGCGCGTGCTGACGGTCAGCGAGCTCTCGCGCACGATCCAGTCGGCGCTGCACGCCTTGGGCCGCGTGCGTGTCGAGGGCGAGATCTCGCGCGTGACGCGCGCCGCCTCGGGCCACCTGTACTTCGACCTCAAGGACCTCGACGCCAAGCTGGCCTGCACGATCTGGCGCAGTGCCCTGCCCAGCGCCCTGCGCTTCGAGCTCGAGGAAGGCCAGCGCGTCGTGGCGCACGGCAAGCTCGACGTCTGGGCGCCGCGCGGCAGCTACAGCCTGATCGTCCAGCGCCTCGAGCCGCGCGGCCTCGGCGCCCTGCTGCTCGAGCTCGAGCAGCTCAAGGAGTCGCTGCGCGCGCGCGGCTGGTTCGAGCGCCACCGGCCGCTGCCGCGCATCCCGCGCCGCGTCGTGGTGGTCACCAGCCGCGACGGTGCGGCGCTGCAGGACTTCCTGCGCACGCGCACGCAGCGCTGGCCCGGCTTCCCGGCGCGCCTCGTGCACACGCTGGTGCAGGGCAAGGGCGCGGCGCGCGAGATCGCCGCCGCGATCGCGCGCGCCGACGCCGACTGCGACCCGCAGCGCGACGTGATCGCCGTGATCCGCGGCGGCGGTTCGCTGGAGGACCTGTGGGCCTTCAACGAGCTGCCCGTGGCCGAGGCGGTCTGGAACGCGAAGACCCCGCTGGTCTCGGGCGTCGGGCACCAGACCGACACGACGCTGATCGACCTGGTCGCCGACCTGCGCGCCCACACGCCGACCGACGCGGCGCAGAGCGTGATCCCGGCGCGCGCGGAGCTCGTCGAGCGCCTCGACACCGCGCGCGCGCGGCTGGACGAGGCCACGGCGCGCGTCTTCGAGGTGCGCCAGGAGCGGCTCAGGCACCTCGGCCGCGCGCCGGGCCTGAGCGACGCGCAGCGCGCCTTCGCGCTGCGGCGCGAGCGCCTCGCCTCGCTGGCCGACGCGCTGCGGCGCGAGCTGCGCCGGCGCCTGGCCGATGCCTCCGGGCGCCTGGCGACCGCCCGCAGCCGGCTGTGGCGCGCTTCGCCGCTGCAGCACCTGGCGCAGCGCGCCAGCCGGCTCGAGCTCCTGCACGAGCGCCTGCGCTCCGGCGCCGCGCGCCGCTTGGACCGCGAGCAGCGCGGGTTGGCGCTGCAGCTCGCGCGCCTGGAGAGCCTGGCGCCGCAGCGCGTCCTCGAGCGCGGCTTCACGATCACGCGCCGCGCGGGCGTGCGCGGCGCGCTCGACAGCGCCGCCGGGCTGGCGCCGGGCGAGCTGCTCGAGACGCAGTTCGCCGCGGGCACCGTGCGCTCGCGCGTCACGGAGCCGGGGAGCGGAGCGTGAGCGGAGCCGACCCCGCGCGCATCGTGGCCGTGATCGCCAACTGGAACGGCGGCGCGGAGAACCTGGAGTGCATCGACTCGCTGCTGGCGCAGGGACTGGCGCCGGCGGACGTGGTGTTCGTCGACAACGGTTCGAGCGACGGCTCGCTGGAGCTGGTGCGCGCGCGCCACCCCGGGCTGAGCTTCGTCTGCAACCGCGAGAACCTGGGCTTCGGCGAGGCCTCGAACCAGGGCGCGCGTCTGGCGCTCGAGCGGCGCGCCGCGGCGGTGTACTTCGCCAACAACGACGCCGTGCTCGAGCCGGGCGGGCTGGCGCGCCTGAGTGCGGCGCTGTTCGGACCCGGTCGGGTCGGCATCATCGGCCCGCGCGTGCTCTACAAGGAGCCGGCCGGGCGCGTGTGGTGCGCCGGCGGCCAGCTGACCTGGCGCCTGAACCTCTCGACGCTGCTCGGCCACCGCCAGCCCGACGGCGAGCGCTGGCGTCAGCGGCGCGCGGTCGACTACGTCGCGGGCTGTGCGCTCCTGGCGCGCGCCGAGGTGCTGGCCGAGGTGGGCCTGTTCGACGCGCGCTACTTCGCGTACATGGAGGACGTCGACCTGTGCCTGCGCGCGCGCCGCGCCGGCTGGCAGGTCGAGATCCTGGGCGAGGTGGCGGCCTTCCACACCAGCGCCGGCGCCACGGGCGGCGGCTACAACCCGCGCCGCAAGTACATGATGGGCGTCAACTCGGTGTGGTTCCTGCGCGAGCACGCCGGGCTCGGCCGCTGGCTCAGCTTCGTGGCCTGCGACGTGCTCAGCCTGCCGTTCCTGTGGGCCGGCGGGCTGTTCGTCGGGCGCGCCAACGCGGCCCTCGCCAAGGCCAAGGGCATCGGCGACGGGCTGCGCGGCCGGCGCGTCACTGCGCAGAGCATCGCGCCCGGCGCCAGTCGCCTGTGGCGCTGAGCGTCAGAGCGCGCCGATCTCGCGCAGGGCGGCCTGCACCTCGGCCGGCGCGATGCGGCTGTTGGCCGCGAGGCGCGCGGCGAAGTCGTCGGCGCTCGTGCCGCTCTCCTCGCTGCGGACGGCGCCGCGCACGCAGCGCGGGTGGACCTTGACCTGCGTGTGGCGCACCTGGCCGTAGAACTCGACCTTGCGCAGCAGCGCCACGCGGAAGGTGCCCTGCTCGACCGGCTCGCCGCACTGCGCGCACTTCGAGCGGCCGGTCGCGGCGCGCTCGACGAAGGGCGCATCCTGCTTCTCGGCCTTCTTCTTGGCCGCCTCGTCGTGCAGGCCGCGCAGCTCGTCGAGCGGCGGGCGCTCGACGCCCGCGGCGGTGTAGTCGCCGGCGTAGGCCTCCTCGACCTTGGCGAAGTCGCGCCGCGCCAGGCAGGGGATGTGGTGCCACAGGTAGCCGGTGCCGAAGGGACCTTCGAGCAGCACGCCGATGCGCGCGGCGCCCTTGTCGATCGCCTTGCGGCAGACCTTGCACTTGCTGCGCGACGAGCGCGCCAGCTCGATCAGGAAGGGGGCGAGTTGTTCCGGTGCGGGTTCGGCGTCCGACATGGGGTCACTTGCGCGCCGGGGCGCGCGCTCGGGGTCGCTTGGTGCTCGGGGTGCGCGGCGTGCTCGCCAGCGGATAGCTCGCCTCGCGCTCCAGGCGCTTCTTCTGTTTCGAGACGGCGCCCGCCAGCGCGGCGACCAGCGCCGAGCGCTGCTCGTACAGCCGGTAGCCGGCGCGCTCGCGCAGGTAGCCGCGCGCCGCCGGGTGCTGGGCGAACAGCGCCTCGCGGCCCATGCGCTCGGCCCAGCGCTCGAAGCGCGCGCGCTTGTCGAGCAGGGCCTTGACCAGGAAGGGCATCACCATCGAGTAGTCGGCCTGCATGCTCTCGCAGGTCGAGCGGTAGTGCTCCTCGTCGACCTTGCCCCAGGTGACGGCCTCGGCCGGCGGGCAGGACGACAGCGAACCGTCGGTGATCGGCGCGCTGGTGATCTGGATGTCGTACAGGTAGCCCGCGATGCCCGGCAGGCCGAGGATCTGCGACAGCGCCGGCTCGGGCTGCAGGTTGTAGTTCTTGGGCACGCCGCCGCCCAGGATCAGCGTGCCGAGCGCCTTGGTCGGCGCCTGCGTCAGGCCCCAATAATGGTAGGCGCAGCTCTCGAACACCTCGGCGTGCAGGTCGAGTTCGAAGCGGTGCTCGCCACCGCCGGCGCGCGCCAGCGCCCAGAGCTTCATCGAGTTCAGGAACACCGAGCCGTCCGCCGGCGCGCCGACGAAGATCGGGATCGACTTGCGCGTGCACAAGGCCAGCAAGCCCTCGGGGACGCCGTTCTGCTGTTCCTGCGCGGCGTAGCGCAGGCCGAGCAGGTGGCGGAACTCGGTGCCGGTCATGCGGCGCTGGAATTCCTTGGCGCGCAGGCAGGCGGTCAGGAAGCGGTCCTGCTCGAGCAGCACGTCCTCGGCGAAGCCGATGTCCGTGACGCGGATGGTCTTCTCGTCGCGCAGCGCACCGTCGTCGCCGAAGATCGGCACCTCGGTGAAGGGGTGGCGTCGGGCACCGTCGAGCGCGCGGTGGCCGTCGTGGTAGCACACCGCGTCGGTGGTCGAGAGGTAGGCGAACCAGCCGGTGTCGAGCAGCGGGTTGAGCCAGGCGTAGTGCTGGCCCGAGACGGTCACCGGCCCGGAGATCGAGACCGTCATCGGCAGGCCCTTGCCGACGGCTTCGTCGAGCAGCGTCCAGATGCGCCGCAAGTACGCGCCGCCGAAGGAGGGCAGGCTCGACTCGAAGAGTTCGTCGAGGCTCTCGGTCTCGGTCACGGGCCGGGTCCGCAGCTCGGCGCCGGCGCCGGCGCTACCGGCCCGGCCGAGGTTGCGGCCGGGCCCGAGGCAGCGGCTGTTCTGGTCCTTGCGCGTGGGGGACATGGGCGGCGCAGTGTACGCGCGTGGCCGGCGCGCGGCCATTGCGTGCTCGCGCGCGATTCGGGATGCTCTCGCGCCCGCCACGAGGACGCCGATGACCCAGTTCAATGCCCAGGCCCAGCAGCGCTACGCCAAGCAGGACTACAGCCCCAAGCGCCGCATCGAGGGCGTCGAGATCGTCGAGCTCAAGCGCTTCCACGACGACGGCGGCGCGATGACCGAGCTCGGCCGGCTCGACGGCGGGTTGCACAAGCAGCTGCCGGGCTTCACGGTCCGGCAGGTCAACTACTCGGTGCTCGAGCCGCTGGCGATCAAGGCCTTCCACTTGCACACGCGCCAGACCGATGTGTGGTACGTGCCGCCCAGCGACAAGCTCCTGCTGGTGCTGGCCGACGTGCGCGCCGGCTCGCCGACCGAGGGCCAGGTGATGCGCTTCGTGCTCGGCGACGGCACCTCGCGCCTGGTGCGCATCCCGCCCGGCGTGGCGCACGGCTGCCGCAACCTGCGGCCGGCCACGCCGAGCGCGATCATCTACTTCGTCGACGTGCAGTTCTCGACCGACGAGCACTGCGACGAGGGCCGCCTGCCCTGGGACCACTTCGGCGCGCAGGTGTGGGAAGTCGAGCGCGGTTGAGCCGCGGCCGCGCTCACCAGGTCAAGCGCCAGCCGTTGGTGACGTTGGCCGTCGCCGGCGGACAGAACGTGGTCGACGCATTGCGGTACCAGGCGGCGTAGAAGCGCAGGGCGCCGCTGCCCGGCACGACGCCGCCGCGCAGCGAGAGCGAGGTCGTCACGTCGTTGGCGAAGTTCGTGTTGGGGAAGCTCGCCACCCCGCCGACCGCGCCGCGCCCGCGCAGGCGGACCAGCGTGCCGCTGGCGCACAGCACCCCGTCGTGGAACACGCGGTCGTCGGCCGCGTCGTGCTGCATGAAGAGCGTGAACGAGGTCGCCGGCAGCTCGGAAGCCCGCAGCACCAGCGAGTCGGGATCGGCCTGGCCCGTCGCACCGAGGCGCGCACCCGTCGCGTCGAAGGAGTGCGCGCAGCCGCGGCCCGGACCGCCGGAGTTGGCGCACGGGCAGGCGGTGGTCACGTTCGGGTCGAGCCCGTCGCCGGCGCAGAAAGCCTGGCCCGAGACCGCCGCCGCGCCGAACTCGATCCCGCGCACGTCGCCGATGGCGCTGGCCGAGACGAGTTCGGAGTAGACCTCGAAAGTCTCGCCGGGCGCGATCGACCCGTTGGCGTCGCCGTCGACGAGGTGCAGGATCCGGTCGGGGTCGTTGCCTTCGCAGGAGTAGGCCGAGCCGTCCGGGGCGAACACCAGGTCCCAGGGGAAGCTGTTGGAGGGCGTGGTCGATTGCCACCACACGATCGCTTCCGTGAGCGGGTCGACGACGTCGTCGCCGTTGGTGTCGCGGAACTTCCACCACAGGCCGTTGCCCTGGTCGTTCAAGTAGAAGTTGCCCGCGGCGTCGAAGCGCAGCGCCCAGAAGAAGGACGTGTTCGGCTGAGCCGGCGGGATGAAGAACGGGGTCGCTTCGCCGGGCTGATCGATCGTCCCGCTGCTGTCGGCGTCGTCGAGGCGCCAGACCGACTTCGGGCCGGCCGGGATGCCCTCGACGTAGTAGATCTTGCCATCCGGTCCCTGGGCGACGGCTTGCGGCAGGTGGCTGGTGGTCGGCGCCGTGTAGAAGACGGACGCCTCGCCGACGTCGTTGGCGTCGCCGTCGGCATTGCCGTCGGACATCCTGAGGATCGTGTCCGCCGGCGACCCGGTGTTGCCTGCATTGGCGCACCAGACGGTCCCGTTCGATTCCACCCAGAGGTTCAGGCAACTCGGCATCGCGACCCCCGAGAGGTTCGTCGCGGCGTCAAACCAGACCGCGACCTCGCCGGCGTCGTGGGCGTCGCCGTCCGCATCGAGGTCCTTGAACCGCAACAACTGGTCGAGGGTGTTGTCGGTCACCAGCAGGCTGCCGTCCGGCAGGCGCTTGAGGGCCACGTTGGAGCTCAGGGCCAGCGGGCCGAGCGTGTCGTCGTAGAAGACGCTCGCCTCGCCCGCGTCGTTGTAGTCGCCGTCGGAATTCAGGTCGGCCAGCGACCAGAGCTTGTCCCCGACGTTGTCGGTGACGTAGATGCGGTCGAGGGTCTGGGCGGTGGCGGTCGAGAACAGGGCCAGGACGGACGAGAACCAGGCGAAGCGCATGACAGGCATTCCAGGGCGGGGCTGCGGACGGTGCGGGCGGGCGCGGCACCGGCCGGGCCCTCTAGTTGAGATTCAGTCTCAACAAATGGGCGGGGCCTGTCAAGGGCTCCACTGCACTTCGATCGCGTTCGACCAGTTGAAGCCGGCCGGCGTGCAGAAGGAGGCCGAGTTGCGGTAGAAGGCGGCGTAGTTCATCGTCTCGCCCGCGGCCGAGATGCCGCCGCGCACGCTGAGCACCGGGCCGTTGGGCGTGCCGAAGCCGATCGAGGTCTGGCCCGCGACGGCGGAGCGCGAACCGATGCGCCAGAAGCGCACGCCCTCGACGCAACGCAAGCCGTCGCCGTGCGCCAAGCCCAGGCCGTTGTTGACGCGTGCGTCGGCCTGCACGAAGAACACCGGTGCGGTGGTCGGCACGCCGCTGATCGAGAGCGTCACCGTGTCGTTCGTGACCTGCGCGTTGCCGCTGCCGCTCAGGCGCGCTCCGTTGCCGAAGGAGTTCATGCAGCCCGTCTCGGGCTGCGGCGCGACGTTGCCGCACGGACACGCACCGGCCGAGCCGAAGCAGAAGGGATCGAAGTTGTCGAAGGGACCCGGCGCGGCCGAGCTGGAGACCGACAGGCCGAAGACCGAGCTGAAGAGCACGCCGCGGACGAGCTGGTTGCGCATGGGGGGTGAGCGGGATTCTAAATGCACGTCCCAGGCCCGCAAGGCGATCCGCTCCGCGAGGTGCGCGCGCTCCAGGGCCCGCCGGGCCGCGCCAGCGGGCTTCCATTTGCAACTCCCTGGCGCACGGCGTCGCCTGGCGCCGCGCCCGTGCACACCGCGCTCAGCGCGCCGCTTCGGTGATCGCGATCATGCGCTCGAGCGCGGCGCGCGCGTCGCGCACCAGCACGGCGCGCTCGGCCTCGCCCAGCCGATCGCGGCGCGCCGTGAGCTCGTCGACGACGTCGCCCGCCAGCACGCGGTTGATCTCGGGCGGCCGGCCGCGCCGCAGCAGGTCGAGCATGCCCGCCAGGTGCGGCGGGTCGTTGCGCGACATCGTGGCGCAGCCGCAGCCGCCGCCGGTGAAGCGCGGGTCGGGGATGTCCGCCAGGTGCATGACCTCGACGCCGCGCGCCCGGCCGAGCTCGCGCGCGTTGCGCACGAAATGGCCCTCGGTGCCGATCGCGAGCTTCGAGCCGCTGGGCGCCTCCTGCACCGCGCGCCACAGGAAATCGGTCGAGCCCGCGCCGTCGGCGGCCTGCACCGCCTCGAGCGGCGATTCGGGGTGGATCAGCACGCGCCAGCCGCGCGCACGCCACCACTCGACGTGCTCCTTCTTGAAGATCGTGTGCACGCCGCAGTAGCTGCCCCACAGCACCATCTCGGAGCGGTCGAGTGCCTCCAGCCCGCCCGGCAGCGTCGCCAGGCGCGGGTTCTGCCCCCAGAGCTTCGGCTCGGGGAAGGCGATCACGCGCGTCAGGTCGAGTCCGAGTTTCCAGGCCGTGTTGCGCCCCAGGTGGTGGTCGGGGACGAAGAAGATCTTCTTGCCCTGCTTGCGCACCGCGTCGACGACCAGGTGCGCGTTCGAGCTCGTGCACACCGCGCCGCCCGTGCGGCCGGCCAGCGCCTTCAGGCGCCCGCCGGTGTTCATGTAGGCGACCACCGCCAGCTTGTCGCCGTAGCGCTCGATCAGCTGCTCGGCCGCCGGCAGCACCATCCAGTCCTTGGCCAGCATCTCCATCGTGCAGCCGGCCTTGGGGTTGGTGATCCAGACCGTCTGGTCGTCGCGCGCCAGGGTCGCGATCGTCTCGGCCATGAAGTGCACCGCCGACTCGACGATCACCTTCTTCTCGGGATGCCGCGCGGCCTGCAGCGCCAGCTGGTAGCTGTCGGCGACGCGTCCGCCGTAGCGCTCGACGAGCTTGACGATCTCCCCGCCCATGTAGAAGTGCGCCAGGAGCAGCAGCGAGTCGCCGAAGTGCTCGAGCGCCGGCAGCGCGTAGCGATCGAGCCAGGGCAGCACCGAGCCGGGCGTGCGGTCGGGCAGCGCCAGGTACTCCTCGGCGTAGGGTTTGAACTCCTCCTGGTACCAGTCGAGCGGCAAATCGGTCTGGCAGATCGGGATCTCGGGCCGCAGCAGCAGACCGGAAGAGGCGATCGTGGAGCTGGCCGTGGAACGGGAGGGGGAGAGGCTCACACTGCAGAGCCTACCCCAGGCGCGGTCGCCGGTCGCGCCTGCGTATACTCCGACACGCCATGATCGCGCTCCTGCTGTGGCTCTCGTCGCTGGCCCCCGCCGCGGTCTGTCCGCAGGCGGCTCCCGCGAGCCAGGCTCCCGCGGCGAGCGACCTGGCGCGCGCGGCCGAACTGTACCGCGCTGGCCAGCACGTCCAGGCCGAGACCCTGCTGCGCGCCTGGCTGCAGCGCGCGCCGCAGGACGGCGAGGCCTGCGCGCTGCTGGGCACGGTGCTGAGCGCCCAGCGCCGCTATGCCGACGCGGCGGAGGCCTTCGAGCGCGCCACGCGCCTCCTGCCGCCCAACGCCGTGCTGTTCGTCAACCTGGCGGTCGCGCGCTTCGAGTCGCAGCAGCTGGCCGGCGCGCGCGCGGCCTGCGAGCAGGCGCTGGCGCTCGACGCCGGGGATTCGCGCGCGCAGCTCTTCCTGGCGCGCATCGCGGTCCAGGAGGGCGACTTCGCGCGCGCCGAGCGCGCCTTCGTCGCCGCCCTCGCCGCGCCCAAGGTCGAGCCGCTGGCCTGGTACCACCGCGGCGTGTTCTTGCGCCAGGAGCGGCGGCTCGACGAGGCGGTCGCGGCGCTGCAGCGCGCGGTCGAGCTGACGCCGGCGGTCGCGGGCGCGCACTTGAACCTGGGGCTGGCGCTGCAGCAGCTGGGCAAGCCCGCGGAGGCCGAGCCGCACCTGGCGCGCTTCCGCCAGCTGAGCGAGATCCAGACCGGCGAGCAGGCGCTGCGCGCGCGGCTGAATCAGTTGCTGCGCGGCGCGCAGCGCGACCTCGAGGGCGGCAACACCCAGGCCGCGCTGGCGGCGCTCGAGCAGGCGCAGAGCGCGGCGCCGGACCAGCCGCTGGTGTACGAATTGCGCTCGCTGGTCTACGCGCGCCTGGGCCGCACGGCCGAGAGCGAGGCGCAGGCCCGCCAGGCGCGTGCCCTGCGCGAGCGAACCGCGCCGCCCAAGCGATGAGCGCCGCTCGCGCCCTGGGGTTCCTCGTACTCGGCCTGCTCGCCGGCTGCGACGATGCGGCGCCGGCCGCGGTCCCGGTCGACCCGCGCGCCGGCTTCCGCTTCGAGTTGCGCGCGGGGACCGGCATCGACTTCGTGCACCGCCGCGGCGCGAGCCCCGAGCGCAAGATGCCCGAGACGCTGGGCGGCGGCATCGCGCTGTTCGACCACGACGGCGACGGGCGCGTCGACGTCTACTGCGTCGACTCCGGTCCGGTCCCCGCGCGGCTGGGCGACGACCGGCCGGGCACCAACCGGCTGTACCGCAACCTCGGCGGCTGGCGCTTCGAGGACGTGACGCGCGCGCGCAACGCGTCCGGCAGGGGGCTGGGCATGGGTGCGGTGGCGGGCGACTACGACGGCGACGGCGACCTCGACCTGTACCTGACGAACTACGGGCCCAACGTGCTCCTGCGCAACGACGGCGGCGCGGGCTTCGTCGACGTCACGGCCGCCGCGGGCGTCGCGGACGGGCGCTGGAGCACGGGAGCGGCCTTCCTCGACTTCGACCTCGACGGCCGGCTCGACCTGTTCGTGCAGCACTACGTCGACTACCACAGCGAGCGCCACGTGCCCCACAGCGTGCGCGGCATCCCGGCCTACGCCACGCCGGACGCCTTCGATCCGCTGCCCAACGTGTTGTTCCAGAACCGCGGTGACGGCCGCTTCGAGGACGTCAGCGCCGCCAGCGGCATCGCCGCGCACGCGGGCAAGGGGCTGGGCGTGCTGGCCAGCGACCTCGACCTCGACGGCGACCCCGAGCTCTACTGCGCCAACGACACGGCGCCGAACTTCCTGTTCGAGAACCTGGGCGACGGGCGCTTCGCCGAGCGCGGCCTGGTCTCGGGCAGCGCCTACGGCGAGGACGGCCGCGAGGAGGCCAGCATGGGCACCGACGCGGCCGACCTCGACGGCGACGGCGACCTGGAGCTGATCGTCACGAACTTCCAGGGCGAGCCCAACTCGCTGTACCGCAACGAGGGCGGCCTGCAGTTCACCGAGGTGTCGTCGCGCACCGGCACGCGCGCGGCCGCGATGCTCTCGCTGGGCTTCGGCGTGCGCTTCGCGGACTTCGACAACGACGGGCTGACCGACTTGGCGGTCGGCAACGGGCACGTCTACGACAACGCGCGCGAGATCGACCCCCAGACCAGCTTCGAGCAGGCGCCGCTGCTGTTCCGCGGCGAGGCCGGCCTGCGCTTCCGCGACGTGTTGCTGTTCCAATCCCAGGCCTTCCGCGCGCCGCGCGTGGCGCGCGCCGTGGCGACGGGCGACCTCGACCAGGACGGCGACCTCGACCTGGTCGTCGGGGTCAACGGCGGGGCGCCGCTGCTGTTCGAGAACGTGGGCGGGAACCAGCAGGCCTGGCTGCGCGTCGAGCTGGTCTCGGCGCGCCGCGACGTCTCCGCGATCGGCGCGCGGGTGCTGCTCGAGGCCGGCGGGCGCCGGCAGCTGCAGGAGGTGCGCAGCGGCGGCAGCTACCTGTCGCAGAGCGAGTTCACGCTGCACTTCGGCCTGGGGGCCGCGCAGCGCGTCGAGCGGCTCAGCGTGCGCTGGCCGGGCGGCCTGCAGGACGAGTTCACCGACCTCGAGGTGCGCCGCACGCTGCGCATCGAGGAGGGTCGCGGCCTGCTGCCGGGGCGCTAGACTCGCGGCACGATGCTGCTGCAGCTCGCACTGGCCGCGCTGGGCTCCGCCGACGGCCACCCGCTGCCGCCCTCGGGCACCTTCGTCGTGCGCGGCGACACGCGCATCCAGGCCGGCGAGTACCTGCGGCCGGCGCCGGGCGAGGGCGGGCGCGACGGCGTCGTGCGGCTCGAGGGCTTGCGCGACGTCGAGGTCGACCTGAGCGGTGTCGTGCTGCGCGGCGCGCGGCCGGGCACCGACCTCGACGCGCTGGTCGGCTACGGTCTGGTCGTGCGCGACTGCGAGAACGTCGTGCTGCGCGGCGGGACCCTGGCCGGCTTCAAGGCCTGTCTGGTGGTCGAACGCACGCGCGGGCTGACGCTGCGCGGGCTGCGCTTCGAGGGCTGGTACGGCCAGCGGCTGCGCTCGAGCGCGCGCGCCGAACACCCGGGCGACTGGCTCTTCCCGCACGAGAACGACGCCGGCCAGTGGCTGGCGCAGCACGGCGCGGCGATCTCGCTGACCGATTCGCCCGGCGCGCGCATCGAGGGTTGCACGGGCCGCCAGGGCCAGAACGGCATCCTCCTGACGCGCAGCGACGGCGCGCGCATCGTCGACAACGACTTCTCGTTCCTGTCGGGCTGGGGGCTCGGGATGTACCGCAGCTCCGCGGCGCGCGTGCACCACAACCTGTTCGACTACTGCGTCCGCGGCTACGGCCACGGCGTCTACTGGCGCGGCCAGGACTCGGCCGCGATCCTGATGTTCGAGCGCTGCTCGGACAACGTCTTCGCCTTCAACAGCGGCACGCACTCGGGCGACGGCGTGTTCCTGTTCGCCGGCCAGGACACGGTCGCGGGCCGGGCCTTCGAGCGCGGCGAGCTCGACGCCGGGGGCTCGGACCGCAACCTCTGGTACCAGAACGATTTCTCCTACGCGGTCGCCAACGGCATCGAGGCCACGTTCTCGCGCGGCAACCGCGCGATCGGCAACCGGCTGAACGGCTGCCACCAGCACGGCGTCTGGGGCGGGTACTCGCGCGAGCTGGTGATCGCCGACAACGAGTTGCGCGGCACGCTCGGCCCGGCGATCTCGATCGAGCACGGCCAGGAGAACCGCATCGTCGCCAACCGCATCGCGGACAACGAGCTGGGCCTCGAGCTGTGGTGGGACGAGGATCCCGAGCTGGTCGGCGGGCCCTTCGGGCAGCGGCGCGACACGTCCTCGCGCGACACCTGGGTGCTGGCCAACGAGTTCGCGCGCAACGGCTGCGACCTCGCGCTGCGCCGCAGCGAGCGCCTCTTCTTCCACGGCAACCGCTTCGTCGCCTCGCCCTCGATTCTGCAGGCCGCGGGCGTGGTGCAGCTCGCGACGCCGCAGCAGACGCGCGAGCAGGGGCGCGTGCTCGACGCGCAGCCCGAGGCGCTGGTCGCGCTGCTCGCCAGCGGCGGGGAGGGCCGGCCGGCGGCAAAGCTCGCGCAGGTCAGCCTGTTCGCCGCCGTACCGTCGCCCGCGGGGTCCGAGGTGGTCGACCCCGCGCTGCTCCCCGAGCCGCGCCAGGGCCGCTACGACTTCGACGCGCCGCCCGCGCACGCCTTGCGCGGCCTCGACGCGATCGTGATCGGGCCCTTCGGACCGTGGGACTTCGTCTCCGGCGCGCCGCGACCGGTCGAGGTGCCGCTCGGCGGCGAACTCGCCGCGGCGCGCTGGAACGCGAGCTGGTTCTCCTGGGCGCAGGGCCCGGATCCGCGCCAGGACCTCGAGGGCTGGCGCGCGCTGCAGCGCACGCCGCTGGCCAGCTCGTCCGGCGCCGTGCTCAGCGATCCGTGGGGCGCCGAGGCGGCGACGAAGCAGAGCGTCGGCGCGGCGCGCTTCGGCCTGATCGCGCGCACGCGCGTAGAGGTCGCGGCCGGGAGCTACCGCTTGAGCGTGCTGTCCGACGACGGCGTGCGCGTGTCGATCGACGGCCGGGTCGTGCTCGAGAACTGGACGCACCACGCGCCGACGCAGGACGAGGCACGCGTGGAACTCGCGGCCGGCGCGCACGAGCTGGTGGTCGAGTACTTCCAGATCGACGGTGCCAGCGCGCTGCTGGTCGAGCTCCTGCGCTAGCGCTTGAACAGCGTCCAGACGCCGACGCCGATGAAACCCAGGCCCGCGGCCCAGCGCAGCGCCTCGGGCGAGAGCCACTTGCCGACCAGGCCGCCGGCGGCGACGCCCACGGCGGCCGAGAGGATCAGCCCGACCGAGGCCCCCAGGAAGATCGTGCTCTTGCTGCGCGCCGGGTCGGAGGCGAACAGCATCGTCGCCAGCTGCGTCTTGTCGCCGATCTCGGCCAGGAACACCGTACCGAGCACCGTGGCGAAGAGCTTCGTGTCCATAGGCCCAGGAGCGTAGCTCGCGCGCGCGCCGAACGCCGCTACGCAGCCTGGCGCAGCCTAGGACTCCGCCAGGAACGGATAGCGCCAGTCGCGCGGCGGCACGAAGGTCTCCTTGATCGTGCGCGGGCTGGTCCAGCGCATCAGGTTCAGGATCGAGCCGGCCTTGTCGTTGGTGCCCGAGGCGCGCGAGCCGCCGAAGGGTTGCTGGCCGACGACGGCGCCGGTCGGCTTGTCGTTGACGTAGTAGTTGCCGGCCGCGAAACGCAGCGCCTCGGTCGCCTGGCGCACCGCCTCGCGCTCGTTGGCGAAGACCGCCCCGGTCAGGGCGTACTCGCTGGTGGCGTCGACCAGCGCCAGCGTCTCGCTCCAGCGCGCGTCGTCGTACACGTGCAGCGTCAGCACCGGGCCGAAGAGCTCGGTGCACATCGTGTCGTAGCGCGGGTCGCGCGCCTCGATCACGGTCGGCTGCACGAACCAGCCGCTGCGGTCGTCGCACTCGCCGCCGATCACGACCTCGGCGTCCTTCGAGGCGCGCGCCGCCTCGATCGCGCCCTTGAGCTTGGCGTAGGAGCGCGCGTCGATCACCGCGCCGACGAAGTTGCGGAAGTCGCGCACGTCGCCCATGCGCACCTCGCCGAGCATCGCCGCCAGGCGCTCGCGCACCTCCTTCCACAGGCTCTTCGGCACGTAGGCGCGGCTGGCGGCCGAGCACTTCTGGCCCTGGTACTCGAAGGCGCCGCGCACCAGCGCCACGCACAGCGCCTCGACGTCGCACGAGCGGTGGGCCAGCACGAAGTCCTTGCCGCCGGTCTCGCCGACCAGCCGCGGGTATTGCTTGTAGCGCGCGATGTTCTGGCCGACCGTGCCCCAGATGCCGTTGAAGACACCCGTCGAGCCGGTGAAGTGCACGCCGCCCAGGCGCGCGTCGGCCAGCACCGGGTCGCCGACCGCCGCGCCCGAGCCGGGCACGAAGTTGATCACGCCGGGCGGCAGGCCGGCCTCGGTCAGGAGCTGCAGCACGAACCAGTTCGAGTAGACCGAGGTCGAGGCCGGCTTCCACACCACGGTGTTGCCCAGGAGCGCCGGCGCGGTCGGCAGGTTGCCGGCGATCGAGGTGAAGTTGAAGGGCGTGATCGCGAACACGAAACCGTCGAGCGGCCGGTGCTCGAGGCGGTTCCACACCCCGGGCGAGGAGAGCGGCTGCTCGCCGTACAGGCGCTCGGCGAAGTGCACGTTGAAGCGGAAGAAGTCGATCAGCTCGCAGGCCGCGTCGATCTCGGCCTGGTGCGCGGTCTTCGACTGGCCCAGCATCGTCGCGCCGTTGACCCGCTCGCGGTGCGTAGTCGCCAGGAGCTCCGCCGCGCGCAGGAAGATCGCCGCGCGCTCGGCCCAGGGCATCGCGCTCCAGGCCGGGCGCGCGCGCTCGGCGGCCTCGATCGCGGCCTTGACCTCGGCCGCACCCGCCTGGTGGTAGGTGGCCAGCACATGTTGGTGATCGTGGGGCATCACCGCCTTCTCGGTCTTGCCCGTGCGCAGCTCGCGGCCGTCGATCCACAGCGGGATGTCGAGGCGCTCGCTGGCCAGGGCCGCCAGGCGCTGCTTGAGCGCGGCGCGCTCGCTGCTGCCCGGCGCGTAGGCCTTGACCGGTTCGTTGAGCGGGGCGGGGACGTGGAAGACGCCGTGGGTCATGGGCAGGTTCTCGCGGGGGGCGCGGGTGTGCACGACGCCCGGCGCGACCGCGAGTATTCCGCCCTGCGAGGTGCTTGTCGACCCGCGGGCGCCGCGGCGGTCACGCAGGCTTTGCGCGCCGCCCCTGGCGCGACCGGCGCGCGCGCGACACGATGCTCGCGCGCCACGGCCCGCCGCCGCGGCCCGGAGGACTCCATGCTGCCGATCCTGGCCCGTTGCGCACCGTTCCCGCTGCTCGGCTTGCTGCTCGCCCTGCCGCTCGCGGCCCAGACACCGCCCAAGCCCTCGCCCCAGGCGACCGCCGCGGACAACGCCGCGCGCACCGCCGACGACGCGCGCACGGTGCTGAACAAGGCCGTGCGCTACCTGGTCGAGCAGCAGCGGCCCGACGGCGCCTGGTGCTCGGATGCGATCGAGACGCTGAGCGAGGCGCAGTACCCCTTCGCGCTCGAGACCTGGTACTGCTTCAAGCTGGGCGCCAACGGCCTCGCGATCCAGGCCCTGCTGCGCGTCGACGAGACGCCCGAGCGGCGCCAGGCGCTCGACAAGGCGATCGAGTACTTCTGCACCACGCGCATGCCCAAGCGCGGCAACGACTGGGACGTCGACTACGCCTGGGCGGCGGTCGAGGGCTTCGCGGCGCTGGTGGCGGTGGCGCAGGACCCGCGCTACGCCTCCGAGGCCTGGCAGACCAAGGTCAAGGGCCGCGCGCTCGAGTACTACAAGCTGCTCGAGGCGATCCAGGAGCCGCTGGGCGGCTGGGGCTACTACGAAGGCCCGGTGGTCTCGCGCCGGCCGACCTGGTCGACGAGCTTCACCACCGCCAGCGTCGTGCCGGCGCTCCACGAAGCGCAGCACAAGTTGAAATGGCCGGTCGACGCCAACGTGACGCGGCGCGCGCTCGAGTACGTCAAGAAGTGCGCGCTGCCCAACGGCGCCTACCAGTACGACCTGACGCCGATCCCGCGCATCTCGGGCGGCGAGCACATCAATAACGTCAAGGGCAGCCTGGGCCGCATCCAGGTCTGCAACTGGGCGCGCCGCAAGGCCGGCGACGCCTCGGTCACCGACGACAAGCTGCGCACGGGCCTGCAGGCCTTCTTCGAGCACCACAAGTTCCTCGACGAGGCGCGCCTGCGCCCGATCCCGCACGAGGGCTACTACGCGGTCGCGGCCTACTTCTACTTCTTCGGTCACGCCTACGCGGGCGAGGTGATCAACCTCCTGCCGCCGGCCGAGCGCGAAGCCTGGCACGTGAAGTTGCGCGGCGAGCTGGCCAAGTGCCAGTGGAAGGACGGCTCGTTCCTCGACTCCCTGGGCTCGGCCCACATGCAGATCGCGGCCACGAGCTTCGCCAGCATGGCGCTGCAGGCCGGCCTCGATCCCGACCGTCCGGCCCGGTGAGGAGGCCATGAATTGTCCGCAGTGCGGCGGTGCACTGGGTCGCGAGGACGCGCGCTGCGCGGGTTGCGGGATGGAACTCGCGGCCGTCGGAGCGGGGTCGTCGGCGTCCGCCGCGTCGGGCGCGCCGGCCTGGGTGTGGGTCGCCGCCGGCTGCGGCCTCCTGTTGGTGCTCGGCGTCGCCGGGGCGACGGTGGCGGTCATGATCTTCGGCAGCCGCACGTCGGGGATGATCGGCGCCAGCTCCAGCGTGCTCCCCGGCTCGACTACCGTGACCTCGAGCCACGTCGAGCCGCTCGACGAGGGCGCGACGGCGCTCGAGCGCGCGCTCACCGACTACGCGCTCGACCACGGCGCGCCCCCGGCGTGGCTGGGGGAGCTGGTCGGCCTGCGGCGCAGCACCGGCACGCTCTACCTGACGACCAGCGAAGTGCCGCGCGACGCCTACGGGCGCTCCTACGTGTACGAGACCTCGGAACTCGACCGCGAGTGGTCGGCCCGGTTGATCAGCCTGGGCCGCGATGGCCAGCTCGGCGGCAGCGGCCCGGACGCCGACCGCGAAGTGCTGGCCCTGCGCGGTCCGCGGCGCTAGGAGGAGGGCATGAAACCGCGCTGCGCGCAGTGCCGGATGCCGCTCCCCACGCCGGACGCCAGCTGTCCGCGCTGCCGTGCCGGCCTGCGCGGACTGCCGCTCTCCCTGCGCATCGCGGCCGGGGTCGCGCTGCTGGTCGCGGTGTTGGGCGGCGGGGCGTACTTCATCCTCGAGTACTTCGGCTCGTTCGCGAGCGCCAAGCGCGAGGACGCCGCCGCGCGCGCCGCGGCGCCGCGACCGCCGCGCAAGGTCGATGCGAGCACGCTGCCGATGTCCGATCCGGGTCCGATCTCCAAGCGCGACCTGCTGGCGCTGGCCTTTCACGACTACGCCGACGCGCACGGCTTCCGCCCGCCGCCGCGCATGCAGGACCTGCTCGACGAGCGGGACCCCAGCGGCCGTCCGTTCCTCGACGACCCCGCTGCGCTGCTCGACGACCATGGCCGGCCGTGGTTGTACGAGGTCGCCGAGGAGGAGACGCGCCGCGTCGTGCGCATGACCACCCTGGGCCAGGACGGCCGGCCGGGTGGCAGCGGGGCCGACGCGGACCGCGTGGTGCTGACCTTGCCCTTCGAGCGGCGTTGACTGCACACACTGCGAACGTGGGCGGACCCGCGCCGGCATTGACCTGTGCGCGCCCGGCTGCGACCCTGCTGGCCTCGTTCCCCCCTCGGTTTGCGCCTCGGCGCGGAGAGTCCCCATGAAACTCGGTTCCCCGATCCTGGCCTTGTCCCTCGCTTCGCTGTGCTGCCTGCCGCTCGTGGCCTGCTCGTCGACGAAGACCAAGTCGTCGGAGCCGACGAAGGAGAACGCCGCCAAGCCGGCGGCCAAGGAGGAAGAGGCCGAGAAGCTGGCCAAGAAGCAGTTCGAGCTGGAGTGCAGCAAGATCGACATGCAGCTCAAGAAGCTGAACATCGAGAACAAGGAGCGCGGCCTGGCGGTCGAGATCGAGGACGCCGAACGCGAGCTGCGCAACGCGCGCGAGGCGCTGGAGGTCTTCACGCGCCACGAGAAGCCGCTGAAGCTCGACTCCAGCCAGCTCGAACTCGAGGAGTCCGAGCAGTTCCGCAAGCAGCGCCAGCAGGAGCTCGACGAGCTGATGGCGATGTACAAGCAGGAGGAGTTGGCCGCGCTGACCAAGGAGCTGGTGATCTCGCGCGAGACCAAGGCGCTGGAGTTCGCCAAGCGCCGCTACGAGCGCCAGGTCAAGACCACGGAACACGCCAAGACGGTCGAGGTGCCCAAGAAGGAGCGCGAGCTCACCGAGGCCGTGGCGCGCGCCGAGCGCAAGCTGGCCGACTCCAAGTCCAAGGCCGAGCGCTCGAAACTGGAGTCCAAGCTGGAGCTGATGAAGGCCGAGCGCGCGCTGGCCGAACTCGAGAAGGAAGTCGCCAAGCTCGACAAGCAGGACGGTGCGGCGTGAACGCGCGCGCCCAGGCCGGGGTCCGCGGACTCCTCGCGGCGCTCGCGCTCGGCGCGGCGTCCGCCCCGGCCCGGGCGCAGAGCACTTCGCCAGCTCCCGCGCCCGGGAGCGAAGCCGCGCGCGCGGCGATGACGGCCCAGTACACGGGCGACGACGCGCTGACCTCGGTCAAGAAGTCGGTCGGGTTCCTGCTCGAGAAGCAGAACGCCGACGGCTCGTGGGGCACGAGCACGGTCGAGTCGCTGTTCGAGACCAACTACTCGCGCGCCAGCTTCTACGCCTGGAAGGTCGCGGGCGGCGCGATCGCGACGATGGCCTTGATGAAGGTCGACGAGACGCCCGAGCGCCGCGCGGCGCTCGACAAGGCGGTCGGCTACCTGTGCGGCGCGGAGCGGCCCAAGCGCGGCAACGACTGGGACATCGACAACAACTGGGCCGCGCTGTACGTGACGATCGCGCTGGTCGAGGCGGCGCAGGACCCGCGCTTCCAGACGCCGGAGTGGACGGCCAAGATCCGTGCGCGCGGGGTCGAGTACCTGCAGCACCTGGCGCAGAACCAGGAGCCCAAGGGCGGCTGGGGCTATTACGAAGGCCCGGTGATCGGCCGCCACCCGAGCTGGTCGACCTCCTTCTCGACCGCCTGCGTGATCCCGGCGCTGGTCGAAGCCAAGGAGCGCCTGGGCTGGCCGGTCGAGGACAAGATGCTGCGCGCGGCGACCGAGTACGTGAAGGCCTGCCGCCTGCCGAACGGCGCCTACCAGTACGACCTGTCGACGATCATCCCGCCGCGGATGACGAGCGAGAACATCGACAACGTGAAAGGCTCGCTGGGGCGCATCCAGACCTGCAACTGGGCGCTGCGCGCGGCGCACGTGCCCTCGATCACCGACGACGTCGCGCGCCAGGGGCTGGGCTGGTTCTTCGAGCACCACCGCTTCCTCGACGTCGCGCGCTGGAAGCCGGTGCCGCACGAGAGCTACTACGCCAACGCGGGCTACTTCTACCACTTCGGCCACTACCACGCGGCGCAGCTGATCCACACGCTGCCCGCGGCGGAGCGCGAGAGCTGGCACGCCAAGCTGCGGCCGCACGTGATCAAGGCGCAGTGGAAGGACGGCTCGCAGTCGGACTTCCCGGGCTCGTTCTACAGCTGGACCTACGGCACGGGCTTCGCGATCCTGGCGCTCGAGCTGGGCTTGCACCCCGAGCGCTTCGAGCGCGCGCCGCTGGCCGCGACGAAGAAGTGAGCGGAGTTCGGAGCTTCCTCGAAGCGGCGCTCGCGGCGCGCGTACCGGCCGCGGGCTGGCGCGCGCTGGGCGAGCTGGCGGCCGAGGTCGCGCGCGGTGTCGAGGCGCCGCGCTTCGCGAACATCGTCTCGCTCGCCAGCCGCCACACGCCGCGCGGGCCGCTGGCGCCCTCGGCCGACGAACTCGGGCGCGCGTCCGCGCTGCTCTCGGGTTGGAGCGTCGAACGCTGGACGACGCTCGAGGCCGTGCGCGCCTGGCTGGTGCTCGGCCGCGGCGACCTGGCGCGCGCGAGTGCGGTGGCGGCGCTGGAGGAGTGCTTCGCCTTCGCCGACATCGGCGAGGCCTGCGCGCTGTACAAGACGCTGCCGCTCCTGCCCGCGCCCGAACGCTTCGTCTGGCGCGTCGGCGAAGGCTGCCGCAGCTCGATGGGGGCGGTGTACCAGGCCGCCGCCTGCGACTCGCCGTTCCCCGTGAAGCACTTCGACGCCCTCGGCTGGCGCCAGCTGGTGATCAAGGCCTTCTTCGTCGGTGCGCCCGCCTGGCGCATCGTCGGCCTCGACACGCGCCTGGATGCGGAGCTGGCGCGCATGGCGCTCGACCTGTGCGACGAACGCCGCTCCGCTCACCGCCCGGTCCCGCACGAGCTGTGGCTCGCGCTCGGCGCCCACGGCGGCGCGCGCGGGATCGCCGCGCTGGAACAGGAGCTGACCGTCCCCGACCCGCGCTCCCGCCGCGCCGCCGCGCTGGCCCTGGCGCGCGCGGGCCAACGCGAGCGCCTGACCGCGCTCGCGCAGGGCGAGCGCGACGCCCAGGTGCGCTCGACGATCGAAGGCGCGCTGCGCGGCGAATGCACGCAGCTCGCCTGGCGCGCGCTGGAGCCGTAGTCGGCACGGCGACGCCAGTCGCTGACTAGAATGCTGCCACGTCCAGCTCAGCGGTCCGGAGTCCTTTCCATGCACCAGCCGCCGCCCTCGCACACCCTCCGCGTCCACGCCCGCGCGTGCACGCCGTCGCTCCTCGCGCACTGCGCCGTGGCCCTGCTCGCCGGCGCGTGCGAGCCGCCGGTCAAGCCGCCGCCGCCGCCGCCGGAAGTCGTGGTGGCGGAGGTGCTGGTCACCGACGTGCCCGTGTTCTCCGAATACGTCGGCCAGGTGCAGGCCACGGCCAACGTCGACGTGCGCGCGCGCGTCGAGGGCTACGTGACCAAGGTCGCCTTCAAGCAGGGTGCGCTGGTCCAGGCCGGCGACCTGTTGTTCCAGATCGAGAAGGAGCCGATCGAGCTGCGCCTCCTGCGCGCGCGCGCCGGCCTGGCGGACGCGCAGGCCGGCCTGTTGAAGGCCGAGCAGGACATCGCGCGCTACAAGCCGCTGGTCGAGCAGCGCGCGATCCCGCGCCAGGACCTGGAGAACGCCGAGGCCGCCAAGCTGCGCGCCGAGGCGGCCGTCGAGGCGGCCAAGGCCGACCAGCGCAAGGCCGAGTTCGATCTCTCCTACACCGACATCCACGCGCCGATCGCCGGCAAGATCGGCGAGAACCTGGCCGACGAGGGCGACCTGGTCGGCGGCCTGGGCGCGCGGGCGCTGGCCACGATCTCGCCGCTCGACCCGATCTGGTTCGAGTGCAACATCAGCGAGGTCGAGTTCCTCGACGTGCGCTCGCGCATCTCCGAGAAGCAACGGCGCGACATGCCGGTGCGGCTGCTCCTGGCCAACGGCGAAGAGCACCCCGCGATCGGGGAGTTCGTCTTCGAGGACCGCACGGTCAACGCGAGCACCGGCACGCTGCGCGTGCGCGCCGCGTTCGCCAACCCGGACAACACCCTGCGGCCCGGCCAGTTCGGCCGCATCCGCGTGCTCAAGCAGGTGCGCGAGGCTGCGGTGCTCGTGCCGCAGCGCGCGGTGCAGGAGATCCAGGGCACCTACAGCGTGTTCAGCGTGGCCTCGGACGGCAAAGCGGCCTTCACCCGCATCCAGGTCGGTCCGCGCATCGGCGCGCTGTGGCTGGTCGAGTCGGGCCTTCAGCGCGGCACGCGCGTGATCGTCGAGGGCCTGATCAAGGTGCGCGACGGGCTGCCGGTCAAGGCCAGCGGAGCCAAGATCGACGACGCGCCGGTCGTCGCCCTGCAGAAACTCGTCCCGACCCGAGGCTGACGGTCCATGGCGGACTTCTTCATCCGGCGGCCGATCGTCGCCATGGTGATCTCGATCCTGACCGTGATCATCGGCGGCTTCGTGCTGCTGCGCCTGCCGATCTCGGAGTACCCCGAAGTCAGTCCGCCGGTGGTGCAGGTGACCGCCACCTTCCGCGGTGCCGACGCCGAAGCGGTCGAAGCCACGGTGGCGACGCCGCTCGAAGCCCAGATCAACGGCGTCGAGAACATGCTCTACATGAAGTCCGTCGACTCGAGCGACGGACAGATGGCGCTGAGCGTCACCTTCGACATCGGCACGGACGTCTCGATCAACCAGGTCAACACGCAGAACCGGGCCTCGCTGGCCCTGCCGCGCCTGCCGGAGTCGGTCGCGCGCGAGGGTGTCAAGGTCGAACGCGCCAGCCCCGACATCCTGATGGTCATCGGCCTGTTCTCGCCGGAGCAGAGCTACGACGCGACCTTCCTCTCCAACTACGCCACGATCAACATGATCGACGCGCTGGCGCGCGTCCCTGGCGTCGGCCAGGTCAAGAACTTCACCGCCCAGGACTACGCCATCCGGCTGTGGCTCGATCCCGACCGCATGACGGCGCTGGGGATCACGCCGCAGGACGTGATCGGCGCCGTACAGGAGCAGAACGTGCAGGCCGCGGCCGGGACCATCGGCGGCGAGCCGGCGCCCGCCGGCCAGGAGTTCCAGTACAACGTGCGCGCCAGCGGACTCCTGGCCGAGCCGGCCGAGTTCGAGCAGATCATCGTGCGCGCGAACCCCGACGGGTCGCAGGTCAAGCTGCACGACGTGGCGCGCGTCGAGCTCGGCGCGCAGGTCTACAAGATCATCGCGCGCTCGGACGGCTCGCCCGCGGCGGCGCTCGGCCTGTACCTGGCGCCCGGTGCGAACGCCTTGGCCACGGCCAGGGAGCTCAAGCGCCAGCTGGCCGAGATGAAGGAGCGCTTCCCGCCCGACATCGACTACGCGATCACGCTCGACGCGACGCTGCCGATCAGCGCCTCGATGGACGAGATCGTGCACACGCTGATCGAAGCGCTGGTGCTCGTGATCGTGGTGGTGTTCGTGTTCCTGCAGAGCTGGCGCGCGACGCTGATCCCGATGCTGACCGTGCCGGTCGCGCTGCTCGGGGCCTTCATCCTGTTCCCGCTGCTGGGCTTCACGGTCAACACGCTGACCTTGTTCGGACTCGTGCTCGCGATCGGCATCGTGGTCGACGACGCGATCGTGGTGGTCGAGGCCGTGCAGCACCACCTCGAGCACGGTCTCGACCCGCGCGCCGCCACGGTCAAGGCCATGCAGGAGGTCTCCGGCCCGGTGGTCGCCATCGCGCTGATCCTGTGCGCGGTCTTCGTGCCGGTGGCCTTCATGGGCGGCCTGACCGGCCAGCTCTACCAGCAGTTCGCGATCACGATCGCGGCCGCGGTCGTGTTCTCGGCGATCAACGCGCTGACGCTCAGCCCCGCGCTGGCCGCCAAGCTCCTGCGGCCGCCGAAGCCGGCGCGCGGGCCGCTGGGCTGGTTCTTCGGCCGCTTCAACCGGGCCTTCGACGCCTTCACGCAGAGCTACACGGGCCTGACCGGGCACCTCGTGCGGCGCGCCGGCCGCGCGATGCTGCTCCTGGTCGTGGCCGTGGTGGGCGTCTGGCTGCTCGGCCAGCGCGTGCCGCAGGGCTTCATCCCCGACGAAGACAAGGGCTACTTCTTCGTCGACGCCGAGCTGCCGCAGGCGGCCTCGCTGCAGCGCGCCGACGAGTTGACGCGCAAGCTCGAGGAGCTCGTGCGGCAGACGCCTGGCGTGCGCTCGGTGCTGGCGCTGGCCGGCAACAGCATCATGAACGGCGTGGCGATGCCCAACGCCGTGACGCTCTTCGTCGGGCTGGAGGACTGGGAGCAGCGTCAGACCGCGGAGACCCACGTGCGCGGCATCCTGGCGCGGCTGATGACGCAGTTCGCGGCGATCCCCGAGGGGCGCGTGCTGGCCTTCGGGCCCCCGGCCCTGCCCGGCTACGGCAGCGCCTCGGGTTTCACGTTCGAGCTGCAGGACCGCAGCGGCGGCACGGTGCAGAAGCTGGCGGAGATGACCCAGACGTTCAACGCCGAAGCCGCCAAGCGCCCCGAGATCGCGCGCCTCTACAGCGGCTTCCGCCCGACCGTGCCGCAGGTCAAGGTCGACCTCGACCGCGAGAAGTGCCGCACGCTGGGCGTCGAGGTCAACGACGTGTACTCGACGCTGCAGGCTTTCCTGGGCGGTGCGTTCGTCAACGACTTCAACCGCTTCGGGCGCGTGTTCCGGGTCTACCTGCAGGCCGAACCCGCCTACAGCAACGACCCGGCCGACATCGAGAAGCTGCACGTGCGCAGCGCGACCGGCGCGATGATCCCGCTTGGCACGCTGGTCAGCGTCGGCACCGTGCAGGGGCCGGCCTTCATCACGCGCTACAACCTGTTCCGCGCGGCCGAGATCAGCGGCGCGCCCGCACCCGGCTACAGTTCTGCGCAGGCGATCGCCGCCATGGAAGAGGTCGCGCGCGACACGCTGCCGCGCGACTTCGGCTTCGAGTGGACCGGCCTGACCTACCAGGAGAAGAAGTCCGCGGGCCAGGCCGGGCAGATCTTCGCGCTGGCGATCGTGTTCGTTTTCCTGCTGCTGGCCGCGCAGTACGAGAGCTGGTCGCTGCCCTTCGCCGTGCTCCTGGCGACGCCGCTGGTCGTGCTGGGGACCTTCCTGGGCCTGCTGTCGCGGCAGTTCGACAACAACGTCTACGCCCAGATCGGCATGATCATGCTGATCGGTCTGGCGGCCAAGAACGCGATCCTGATCGTCGAGTTCGCCAAGCAGAAGCACGAGGAGGGGCTGCCGCTGGCCGAGGCGGCGCTCGAGGGGGCACGGTTGCGCCTGCGGCCGATCCTGATGACCTCCTTCGCCTTCATCCTGGGTGCGGTGCCGCTGGCGATCGCCAGCGGCTCGGGTGCGGAGTCGCGCAAGGTGATGGGCACGGCGGTGGTCTTCGGCATGGGCGTCGCGACGCTGATCGGGATCTTCGTCATCCCGGCCTGCTACGCCTTCGTGCAGGGCCTGGCCGGGCGCTTCGGCGGGGCCAGGGCACCGGCCGCGAAGCCCGCGAGCGCGGCGGCGCAGGAAGCAGGCCCGGCGTGAGCGCGCGTCGCACGCTGCGGTCGGCGGGGGTCGCGCTCGCCTGGATGTTCGGCGCGAGCGCCTGCGTCGTCGGTCCCGACTACCGGCGCCCGGAGCTCGACCTGCCCGCGCAGCACCGCCAGCCCGACGCGCAGGCGGGCGAGGCGCCGCGGCCCTTGGCGGAACACACCTGGCCGGAGGTCTTCACCGACCCCGTGCTGCAGGAGCTGATCGCCACGGCCCTGGAGCAGAACTCCGACCTGCGCCTCGCCGCCGCGCGCATCCTCGAGGCGCGCGCCACGCTCGGGATCGTGCGCTCGCGCTATTACCCCGAGGTCGTCGCGGGCGCGGGCTACACCGCCACGGGCGCCGCGCGCGACGGCGCGGCGGAGCTGCCCGCGGGGTCCGATCGGACGCGCGACTACTACGACGCCTTCCTCGGCGTGCCGGCCTGGGAGCTCGACTTCTTCGGCCAGGTCCGGCGCGCGGAGGAGGGTGCGCGCGCCGCGCTGCTGGCGACCGAGGAGGCGCGCGACGCGATCGCACTGGCGCTGGTGGCCGACGTCGCCGCGGCGTACTACGAACTCCTGGGGCTCGACCGCAGCCTCGAGATCTCGGAGCGCACGTTGGTCTCGCGCGAGGAGTCGCTGCTCCTGGCGCAGCGGCGCGAGGCGGGTGGCGTCGGCTCGCTGGCCGACGTGCGCCAAGCCGAAGTGCTGGTCAGCACCGCGCGCGCAGCGATCCCCGCGACGAAGCTGGCGGGCGAGCAGGTCGAGAACCTGATCAACCTGCTGCTCGGACGGAACCCGGGACCGATCGCGCGCGGGCGGCCGCTGCTCGAGCACGCTGCCCCGGCCGAGGTCGTCGCCGGCCTGCCCGCGGACCTGCTCGAACGCCGGCCGGACGTGCGCGCCGCCGAACAGGCGTTGATCGCCGCCAACGCCGACGTCGGGGTGGCCAAGGCGGCCTGGTACCCGAGCATCACGCTGACCGGTTCCTACGGCTTCCAGAGCACGGAGCTGGCGGAACTCTTCAACGGCTCGAGCACGGCCTGGCAGTTCGCCCCGAGCGTCAACCTGCCGCTCTTCACCGCCGGTCGGCTCGAGGCCCAGTCCGCGGCGGCGCAGGCGCGCTTCGAGCAGGCGCTCGAGGCCTACCGCCAGACCGTGCGCCAGGCCTTCGTCGAGGTGTCGAACGGCTTGATCGAGTTCCGCCGCACGCGCGAGCTGGCCGACGAGCTCGTGACGGGCACCGAGTTCCTGCGCGACGCCGTGCGCCTGGCGCGCGTGCGCTACGAAGGCGGCGTGACGAGCTACCTCGAGGTGCTGTTCAACGACCAGAGCCTGTTCGACTCCGAACTGCAGCTGGCGCGCACGCAGGTCGACGAGCTGGTCAGCTACGTGCGCCTCTACCGCGCCCTCGGCGGCGGCTGGCGCGAGCTGGCCCAGGCTACCGCGGCGGGGGACGGCTGAGACCCGGGGCGTCGCGCGCCCCCCGGCCCGATGCAAGCCGCGCCCGCCCCTGCTACCCTCCCGCTGTGCGTTTCTTCGATCCCCACATCCACATGACGTCGCGCACGACGGACGACCTGCAGGCCATGGCGGCCGCCGGCGTGCGCGCGATCATCGAGCCGGCCTTCTGGCTGGGCCAGCCGCGCACGCGCGCGGCGACCTTCATCGACTACTACTCGAGCCTGCTCGGCTGGGAGCGCTTCCGCGCCTCGCAGTTCGGCATCGCGCACTACTGCGCGATCGGCCTGAACTCCAAGGAAGCCAACAACGAAGCGCTGGCCCGGGAAGTGCTCGAGCTGATCCCGCGCTTCGCGCTCAAGGAAGGCGTGGTCGCGATCGGCGAGATCGGCTACGACGAGATCACGCCGGCCGAGGAGCAGGCCTACGCCTGGCAGCTCGACTTCGCGGCCAAGAACGACATGGTCGTGATGGTGCACTCGCCGCACCGCGACAAGAAGCGCGGCATCCGCCGCTCGCTGGCGGTGGCCAAGGAGTGCGGCGTGCCGATGTCGAAGCTGGTGATCGACCACAACAACGAGGAGACGGTCCAGGACGTCCTCGACGCCGGCGCCTGGGCGGCCTTCACGATCTACCCGCACACCAAGATGGGTTCCGAGCGCATGGTCGAGATCGTGCGCCAGTACGGGCCCGAGCGCCTGATCGTCGACAGCTCGGCCGACTGGGGCGTGTCCGACCCGCTGAGCGTGCCCAAGACCGCCAAGCTGATGCTCGAGCGCGGCATCGCGCGCGAGTGGGTCGAGCTGACCACCTGGCAGAACGCGCTCGACGCCTACGCCCAGTCGGGCCAGATCGACGTCGCCGCGCTGCTCGCGACGCCGGTGATCGACCAGTCGCAGCTCTTCCACGACAACTCCGTGCTGCGCGGCCAGGCGCCGCGCGTCGACGCCCCCGTGCCCAACTGAGGCGCGCCCCGGCCCCTTCTACGAGGAGTTCAGCATGCAGCGTCCGATCGCGGCCCTCGCCCTGAGCCTCTCCGCCGGCTCCTGCATCTTCGTCATCGACGCCGAGACCGACTGGAGCGACGAGTCGCACCCGCTCGTCGTGACCCACAGCACGCCGCAGGCCGACATCCGCGCCAGCGCGATCCTGGCGCACACCAGCGTGCTGGCCTCGGACGAGTACGAGGGCCGCCTGCCGGGCACGCCCGGCGAGGACAAGACCGTCGACTACCTCGTGCGCCAGTGCAAGCAGATCGGCCTCGAGCCCGGCCACCCCGACGGCAGCTTCGTGCAGCAGGTGCCGCTGATCGGCTTCCGCTCCAAGGTGCGCGGCAGCTTCGCGACACCGCGCGGCGAGCTGCCGCTGGCCTTCGGCCAGGACACGGTCGCGCTGACGCGCTGGCAGGGCGAGGCGGTGACGGTCGAGCGCTCGGAGCTGGTGTTCGTCGGCTACGGCGTGGTCGCGCCCGAGTACGGCTGGGACGACTACCAGGGGCTCGACGTGCGCGGCAAGACGCTGGTGATGCTGGTCAACGATCCGCCGGTGAAGTCGGCGGCCGTGCCGGCTCAACCCGGCATGGCTCAGCTCGACCCGGCCATCTTCGGCGGGCGCGCGATGACCTACTACGGCCGCTGGACCTACAAGTACGAGATCGCGGCCGAGAAGGGCGCGGCGGCGGTGATCCTGGTGCACCAGACCGAGCCGGCCGCCTACCCGTGGTCGGTGGTGCTCTCCAGCTGGAGCAAGGAGAACTTCGACATCGCGACACCCGAGCGCGGCCGCGGACGCGCCAAGATCGAGGGCTGGATCGCGATCGAGAAGGCCGAAGCGCTGTTCCAGGCCTGCGGCCAGGATTTCCGCGCGCTCGAAGCCCTCGCCGCGACGCGCGCCTTCCGCCCGGTGCCGCTGGGCGCGACCGCCAGCTTCCAGGCCGAGAACGAGGCGCGCGAGATCCGCTCGCGCAACGTGGTCGCCAAGCTCACCGGTTCCGACGCACTGCGCGCGGGCGAGTACGTGGTCTACACCGCGCACTGGGACCACCTCGGCCGCAACGCGAGCCTCGCGGGCGACCAGATCTTCAACGGTGCCGTCGACAACGCCACCGGCTGCGCCGGCCTGTTGTCGATCGCCGAGGCCTTCGCGCTCGGACCGCGCCCGCCGCGCAGCCTGGTGTTCCTGTGGGTGACGGCCGAGGAGCAGGGCCTGCTCGGCTCGCGCTGGTACGCCGAGCACCCGCTCTACCCGCTGGCCAGCACGCTGGCGGACATCAACATGGACAGCCTGTCGGTGTTCGGGAAGACGCGCGACGTGGTGTGCATCGGCCACGGACAGTCGACGCTCGACGACCTCCTGGCCAGCTGCGCCCGGACCCAGGGCCGCGTGGTCACGCCCGACCCGACGCCGGAGAAGGGCAGCTACTACCGCTCGGACCACTTCGAGTTCGCCAAGGTCGGCGTGCCCTCGCTGTACGCCGACGGCGGCGAGGACGTCGTCGGCCGGCCCGCGGGCTGGGGCCGCGGGAAGCTCGACGACTTCACGGCACGCGACTACCACCAGGTCTCGGACCACGTGGGCATCGACTGGGACCTGGCGGGCGCGGCGCAGGACATGCAACTGCTGCACGCCGTCGGCTGGCGGCTGGCGCACGACGCGCGTTGGCCGGAGTGGAAGCCGGGCTCGGAGTTCAAGGCGCGCCGCGAGGCGCAGTTGCAGTCCGCCGCGCGGCCCTGAACCGCGTCAGGCGAGTCCGAGCAGCCGCCGCGCGTTGCCGCGGAACACCAGCTCCTGGTCCGTGGCGCCGACGCCCAGGTCGGTCAGCGCGCGGTGCTGCTCCTCCCAGCGGTCGCGGCGCCAGCCGGCGGGGAAGGTGTTCGAGTCGGTGCCGAACAGCACGCGCTGCGGGCCGAAGACTTCCAGCGCGCGCGCGAAGACCTCGACCAGCGTCGCGCGCGGCGCCTGCGTCGCCATCCAGGAGTTCGACGACGAGCTGTCGACGAACACGTTGGGGCAGGCGGCGCCGGCGAACAGGGTCTCGCGCAGGAACCCGGCGCCGAAGTGCGGGATCACGAAGCGCGCGTTCGGGAAGGCGTTCGCGGCCGGGATCAGGTGCAGCGGGTCGGCGTGGCGCAGGTCCTGCACGCGCGGGAAGCCCAAGAGGTCGCGCAGCTTGACCACCAGCAGGCCGCAATGGACGAAGGCGATCGCCGCGTGGCGCCCCAGCACCTCGCACAACGCGCGCGCCTCGGGTCCGTCGATGCGGTAGTGGTGCAGGGCCGGGAACAGGAGCACGCCGCGGATCTTGCCCGCCGCCAGCCAGGCGTCGACCTTGGCCGCGACGCCCTCGACCCTCGGGTTGACCAGCACGAAGGCGCTCAGGCGGCCCTGCGAACGCGCCGCGGCCTCGATCACGTCGGGCGCCTCCTCGGGCAGGCTGGCGAAGCTGCACAGGTGCTCGACGTGCTTCTTCTCCAGCTCGGCGGTCCAGCGCGCCAGGTGTTCGAGCGGCCCGCCCTGCGGCAGCTCGAGGCCGGTGCGCGCCGCGAGCGCCGCCAGCTTCTCCGCCGGCGTGCCGGGGAGCGGCGACTGCGCCGCCAGCGCCTCGAAGTAGCTGCGACCGAAGAAATGCGAGTGGAAGTCGACGACCTGCATGTTCATTCCTCGCGCCAACTGCGCACGCAGGCGCGCACGCGCGCGGCCGGCCCGAGCACGTGGAAAGGCAGCGCGCGCGTGCCGTAGAGATCGATTCCGCCGCGCACCGGATCGCGGCGCGCGGTCTGCATCAGGATGCGCTCGGGCGCCATCGGGTACGGCGCCGCGCTGGCCTTGCCCAGCGTGAAGCCGGCCCGTTGCAGGCTGCGCAGGAACTCCAGCGGCTCGACGCCGCGCAGCGCGTAGGGCCAGAACTCGACGAACAGGGCACAGGCCGGGCTGGCCGCCAGCGCGCGCTCGGCCCCGCGCAGCGCCAGCGCCTCGGAGCCCTGCGTGTCGACCTTGATCACGCGGAAGGGGCCTGCGACGCGCTCGTCGACGCGCGCCAGCTCGATCTCCAGGCTCTCGGCATCGGCCAGGTCGCGCGGTGCCGCCGCGCCGTCGTCGAGCACGCGGTTGTCGCCATGGTTGTGGCGCGCCAGCACGATGCGCGCCGTGCCGGAGCGCTCGGCCGCCGCGACCTGGTGCAGCGTGGCGCGCCCGGGTCCGTCGCGTCGGGCACGCTGGGCGCGCTCGAGGTTGCGCCGGCACACCTCCGCGATCGCCGGCACGGGCTCGAAGCAGTGCACCTCGGCGCCGGCGAGCACCGCCAGCGCGCCGTACCAACCGATGTTGGCGCCCAGGTCGAGCACGCGCGCCCCGGGCCGCAGGTGCGCCTGGAACAGGCGCGTCTCGTGCTCCTCCCAGGTGCCGCGCTCGATCGCCGGCCCGATCAGCGCATCGTCGGCCAGCACCTCGAACTCGATCCCCAGCGCGGGTGCGTGCACCGTGCGCGTCGCGAAGTCCATGGCCGCAGAAGCTACCGCTGGGTGCGGCGCCAGGACACTCCCTAACCTGATCGCAGCGGACTACCGGTAGCTCGCGCCGCCGCCGGTGACGTAGGCGAACTCGTCGCCCCAGTTGCGCTCGGCGCAGCGGAAGAAGCCCGGGTTCTTCTCGGCCATCTCGGCGGTCTCGAAGTTCTTGATGCCCAGCACGAAGAACGGGCCGTCGCCCTTGCAGCCGTAGGAGCCCTGCTCGAACACGTAGTAGCGGTAGTGGAAGGTGTCGTCGTCGACCGGATCGCGCGGCGGCTCGGCCAGGTAGCCCTTCTCGACCAGGATCGGCAGGAAGGCGCCGTCCTGCGTCACGTCCCAGCCGCCGTAGGAGGCGTTGGGCTCGCCCGTCGGCCAGTGGCCGTGGTCGAGGTAGTACTGCTCGAGCGCGTCGCGCACGGCGTGGATGTCGCTGACGCGCCGCGCGTCGCGCGCCGAGGCCATGCGGTTGGCGATGCGCGGGATCAGGGCGCCGGCCAGGATGGCGAGGATCGAGATGACGACCACGAGCTCCATCAGGGTGAAGCCCGACCTTTGACGTTGCGCGTGCATGGCGGTTCGCGACCGCGCGCGGGGGGCGCCGGCCGCTGGGGGGGGAAGGGAACGCTCCGGTATCGGCCGCGGGTCTGCGGGCCTGGAGGGCTTCCCCGTTCTCAAGCGTTCGGCGGGACGCGTCGATGACGCGCCGGGCTCCCCTGGCCCCACCCATGACCTCCGGCCGCCTGTCCCCGGCGCGTCACGCGCTGCTCGTGCTGCACGAGCGTTCCGTCGAGTGGTGCGAATTCCAGGGCGCCGAGCTCTGCACGCTGCGCGTCGCTTGCGATGCGGAAGTCCTTTCCGACGTCGTGCGCGCCGCGCGCGAGGCGCGCGCGCAACTCCAGAGCCGCCGCCGCGACCTGGTCGTCGCGCTCGGGCCCGAGCGCTGCGAGCTGCGCGTCGTCGAACTGCCCGCGCTGGCGGCGCGCGACCAGCGCGCGGTGCTGCGCCGCAGGGCCGCGGCGGCGCTGAACGCGGCCCCCGAGGAGCTGTGCTTCGCGGCGCGCGGCGCGCCGGCGCACGCCGGCTGGCGCTGGCTGCTGGCGGCCGTGCGGCGCCCGGCGCTGGAGGCGCTGGTCGCCGAGTTCGAGCGCGCGGGCCTGCGCGTGCGGCGCGTCGTGTCCGAGGGCCTGCTCGGTCTGCCGCCCGGCGCCTTCGAGGGCGACCCGGACGCGGTCGGGCTCTCGCTGGTGTCGCGCGACGGGGGGGCCTTGGTGTGGCTCGGCGGTCCGGCCGGTGCGCTGCACGTCGGTCACGTGCGCGCGCGCGAGCCCGCCCTGCTGCGCGCCGCACTGCTGCAGGAGGCGCAGAGTGCGGTGGCCTTCGCGCGCCGTGCGCTGCGCGGCCGCGAGGTGCAGGAGCTGCGCCTCGAAGGTTGGTCCGCGGACGAGACGGCGCGCCTGGAGGCCGAGCTCGGCGCCGTGCTGCCCGGGCTGCGCCTGGTCAGCACGCCGGCCGAGAGTTGCCAGCGCCGACGCCTGCAGCGCGCGCTGGCGCCCGAACTCGGCGCGCTGGAGCTGACGCCCGCCGCCTCGCTGCGCCCGCGCGCGGCCGCGGTGGCGATCGTCGGCGCGCTGCTCCTCTCGCTCTCCGCCGTCGCCTGGACGCGCGCGCAGTGGAACACGCTGACCGAGCAGCGCGTGCGCGAGCTCGGCCACCTCGCGAGCCCCCCCGTTCCGGCGGCGGGCGCGCACCCGGGCGGCGCCGGCGAGGCGCCCGCGACGCTGGGCGTCGAAGCCCGCCTGGCGCGCCTCGACCGGCGCCTGGCCGAGCACGAAGCGGCGCACCGCGACAGCCAGGCCTGGAGCGCCCTGCTCGACGAGGTCGCGACGGTGCTGGGCGAGGAGGTCGAGCTGCGCGCCATCGAAGGCGACCCGGCGCGCCACGTCACGCTCCAGGGCCGCGTCGACGGTCGGCCGCTGGTCGCGCTGCAGGCGCTGCAGGCGGCGCGCGCCCGGCTGGGCCAGACCGCGGGCTGGCGCGAGCTGGCGCTCGAGCTCGCTCCGGCGACGCCGGACGAACCGCGGCGCGGCCTGCGCTGGGAATGGAGCCGCGCGCCGTGATCCAGTTCGTCCATGCGCGCGGCGCCAGCCCCTGGGCGCGCTCGGCTCCGGCCGTGCTGATCGCGCTCGCCGCGCTCGGCCCGCTGCTGCTCTTGGCCATGCCGGCGCGCGAGCTGGCCGACAGCCGCTCGCGCCTCGAGCGCGCGCGCGCTGCACGCCAGGCGCCGGCGCGCGGCAGCGACGCGCGAGCGGAAGCGGCGCTCTTGGCGCGCCTGGACGAGCTCGAAGCGCGCCTCGCGGGGCCCGCGGCGCCCGCGGCCTCGGACGCCTTCGAGCTGGCGGTGCTGTTCGAGGTCTTCGCGCGCTCCCACGACCTCGAGCTCGCCGGCCTGGAGCGCGAGCGCACGGATCCGACCGGTCGCCGGCTGTCGGCCCGCGGGCGCGGCCGGCTCGCGGACTGGTCGCGCCTGCTGAGCGACCTCGCGGAACAGGGAGCGGCGCTGCGCGTCGAGCAGTTCCACGTCGTGTGCGAGGCCGGCCAGCGCGAGCGCTGCGAGGTGCGCCTGGTGCTCGCGCCTGCCGTGGCGCCGGCCGACGCGACCGAGGTGCGCCGGTGAAGCACGCCTCGACCTGGAGCCGCCGCGCGGTCTGGCTGCTGGCGCTGCTGGCGCTCGGCACCTGGGGCGCGATCCTGCTCAAGGGCGGCGTGGTGCGCGCCCCCGAGCGCAAGCCCGAGCGCGCCGCGCTGGGCGCCTTCCAGCTCGGCACGTCGCGCCCCGGCGCGCTGCCCGCGCGCGACGGCGACCCGCGCTCGCCCGCCGAGCGCCTGCAGGAACTCGAGCTGCGCCACGCGGCCCTGACGCTCTCCGGCCCGCAGCCGGCCGTGGCGCGCAGCGGGAGCACGGCGGCCGGCGCCGCACCCGGCGACATCCGCGACAGCGGCTCGCTCGACGCCTGGCTCGCACAGCATCCTTTCGCCGGCACGCACCGCGCGGCGCGCCGCGTCGCCGTGTTCGGTGCGCACGTGGTCGCCGAGGGCGAGCTGCTGCCCGGCTGCGGCGCGCGCCTGGTGCGCGTCGAGGCCGCGGCGGTCGAGCTCGAGGCCGACGGTGCGCGGCGGCGCGTCGAGCTCGCCCGCCTGCCGCGGGAGGACGCGCGATGAGCCCCGGCACGCGTGCCCGCCTCGGCGATCGCCTGCTGGCGCGCGGGCTCCTGCGCGACGAGGAGCTCGCGCTGGCGCTCGACGAGCAGCGCCGCGTGCACCGGCCGCTGGGCGAGATCCTGGTCGAGCTCGGCTTCGTCGACGAGGAGGCCGTCGGGCGCCTGTGCGCCGAGGACCTGGGCCTCGAGTTCGTGCCCGCCGGCGCGCTGGTGCCCGACGCCGAACTGTGCGCCGGCCTGGACGCCGAGTTCGTGCGCGGCGCGCGCGGGCTGCCGCTCGGCCGGCGCGGCGGACGCCTGCGCTTCGCGCTCGCCGATCCCGACGACCCGCTGCGCCTGGCGCGCGTGCGCGAGCGCTTCGGCGGCGAGCTCGAGCTGGTGGTCGCGACACGCACGGCGATCGAAGCGGCCGCGCGCGGCCTGACGGGCGGCGCGGCGCGCGCCGTGGCGCGCCTCCTGGCTCCCGTGGCGCAGGCCGAGACCGCGCTGCAGGCCGTGCCGGTCGACCGCCTGGTGCAGGCGCTGTTCGAGGACGCGCTGAGCGCCGGGGCCACGGACCTGCACATCGAACCCGACGGCGCGGTGACGCGCGTGCGCCACCGCATCGACGGCCTGCTGCGCTCGGCCGAGAACCTGCCGCGCGCGCTGGCCCTGCCGGTGATCACGCGCCTCAAGATCCTGGCCGGCCTGGACATCGCCGAGCGCCGCCGGCCGCAGGACGGCCGCATCCACCTGGAGCTCGACGAGCGCCAGGTCGACCTGCGCCTGTCGCTGCTGCCCTGCGCCGAGGGCGAGAACGCCGTGCTGCGCATCCTCGACCGCCGCGCGCGCGCCTTGAGCCTGGCCGAGCTCGGCATCCGCGCTGCGCAGGCCGCCGCGCTCGAGCGCGTCGCGGCGCGGCCGCACGGCTTGTTCCTCGTCACCGGCCCGACGGGCTCGGGCAAGACCACCACGCTCTACGGATTGCTGACGCGCGTCGACGCCTTGGCGCGCAACGTGGTGACGATCGAGGATCCAATCGAGTACCGCCTGCCGCTGGTGCGCCAGACCCAGGTCGACCCGGCGGTGGGCTTCGACTTCGAGAGCGGCCTGCGCAGCGTGCTGCGCCAGGACCCCGACGTGATCCTGGTCGGCGAGATCCGCGACCGCGCCACGGCCGAGATGGCGCTGCGCGCGGCGCTGACCGGCCACCTGGTGCTCTCGACGCTGCACACCAACTCGGCGCTGGGCGCGGTGCCGCGCCTGTGCGACCTGGGCGTCGACCCCGCGCTGGTCGAGGACGCGCTGATCGGCGTGCTGGCGCAGCGCCTGGTGCGGCGCGTGTGTGGCGCGTGCGCGAGCGAGCGCGCGGCGCTGCCCGAGCAGCAGCGCTGGCTGGGCGTCGACGTGCCGACCGTGCGCGAGGGCCTGGGTTGCGTGCGCTGCGACGGCCAGGGCCTGCGCGGCCGGACGGCGCTCAGCGAGCTGTTCCTGCCCGACGAGCGCTGCGCGGCCGCGATCCGCGGGCGGGCACCGGCGCAGGAGCTGGCGGCGCTGGCGGCCGCGGCCGGCTTCGTGCCGCTGTTCGAGGACGGGCGCCGACGGGTCCTGGAAGGCCAGACCACCTGCGCCGAGGTGTTGCGCGTGTGCCTGGGCCAGCGCTTGACGGAGGACGAGCGTGCCGCGCTTTGAGTACCGCGCCGCCGACGCCGCGGGCGAGGAGCAGCGCGGCCGCTGCGAATGCGCCGACGAGCGCGAGCTCGAACGCGAGCTCGAGCGCCGCGGCCTCCTGCTGCTCGAAGCGCAGCCGGGCGACGCGCGCGGCGGGCCGGGCTCGGCGCCGGACGCGCACGAGCTGGCCGGGCTGGTGGCGCAGCTCGCGACGCTGCTCGCGGCGCGCGTGCCGATCGTCGAGGGCCTCGAAGGCCTGGCCGAGCGCCAGGAGCGCGCCGCCGCGCGCGCCTGGGTGCTGGCGCTGGCCGACGACCTGCGCCAGGGCGCCTCGCTCTCCGCGGCGCTCGACGCGCGCGCCGCGGAGCTGCCGACCGCCGTGTGCGCGGCCGTGCGCGCCGGCGAGCAGAGCGGTGCCCTGCCGCAGGTGCTGGAGGAGCTGGCGCGCCACCTCGACGCGCAGGCGGCGCTGCGTGCGCGCGCGCTGCAGGCCCTGGTCTACCCGCTGGTGCTCGGCACGGCCCTGGGCGTGTTGGTCTTGATCCTGCTGGGCTTCCTGCTGCCGCGCATCACGGCTCTCTACCCGCGCGGCGCGGCGGCGCTGCCGGGCGAGACGCGCTTCCTGCTCGCGCTGTCGGACGGCCTGCGCACCGGCTGGCCGCTGGGTGCCGTGGCGCTGGCGGTCGGCGTCGCGCTGTGGGTCCACGGCCGCCGGCGCGCCGCCTGGCGCGCGGCCGCAGCGCGCGCGCTGTGCCGCGTGCCGCGGCTGGGGCGGCTGCTGCGCTCGGTCGCGGCCGCGCGCTTCGCCAGCACGGCCGCCGTGTTGCAGCGCGCCGGCTGCGACGCGCTGACGCTCCTGCGCGTCGGCGGCGAGGCCAGCGGCAACGCGGCCTTCCGCGCGGCGGTCGAACGCGCCGGGGCGCGCGTCGAGCGCGGAGCCTTGTTCTCCGAGGCCCTGGCGCTCGAGCCGCTGGTCGACCGCACGCTGGTGCAGGTCGTCGCGGTGGGGGAGCGCAGCGGCTCGCTGGCCCCGGCGCTGGCGCGCGCGGCCCAGCGCTACGAGGCCGAGATCCCGCGCGAGATCGCCCGCGCCCTGGCGCTCTTCGAGCCCGTGCTGTTGGCGGCCGGCGGCGTGCTGGTGGCCTGGATCCTGCTGGCGGCGCTGCTGCCGATCTTCGAACTCTACGAGCAATTCCCGTGACCACCGTTCCGATCCGGAAGCGCGCGCGCGGGCGCGCCGGCTTCACGCTGCTCGAGCTGGTGCTCGCGATGGCGGTGCTGGCGCTGCTCGCGGGGGCCGCGCTGCCGGTCGCGCAGCGCGCCTGGCAGTCGGCGGCGCGGCGCGCGACGCAGGCGCGGCTCGAGGCGCTGGCGCTGGCGACGCTCGAGTTCTGCCGCGACTGCGGCCGGCCGCCGGGCTCAGCGCTCGAGCTGGCGGAGCGCCCCGCGGACACGCCCGGTTGGCTCGGTCCCTACCTGGCGCTCGACACGCGCGCGGCGGACGGCGCCGCGGGGCCTCGGCGCGCGCTGCTCGACGCCTGGTCGCGGCCGATCGAGCTGCGCCCCGAGCCGGAGTTCGCCTGCCTGAGCCTGGGCCCCGACGGCCTGTACGGTGCCGACGACCTGCGCGTCGACGTCGACTTCACGGTCGTGCGCCGCGCGGTGACGCTGCGCGAGCTGGAGGAGATCGACGCGGCCGTCGCGGCCTTCCGCGCCGCGCGGCCGGCCGAGGCGCTGCCGCGCGACTGGCCCGCGGCGCTCGCGGCGCTGATCGACGCCGGCTGCCTGCCGCCGGGCGAGCGCCACGAGCGCGACGGCTGGCTGGAGCCCTACTTGGCCGTGCCGGGCCTGTCGCTCGGCCCGCCGCGTTTCACGGCGCGTGTGCTGCTGGAGCCGGAGCGCGCCGCGCGCTAACCTCCCGCGCGACGCCGCCGGGCGCGCAACCCCGCCGCGTGCAACACATGGAACGCTGGTCGATCGAGCTCGAGAAGGAGAACTTCAAGTTCTCCGCGGCGCACTTCCTGATCTTCCCCGACGGCAGCGCGGAGCGCCTGCACGGCCACAACTACCGCGTGTTCGTCGAGGTCGAGAGCCCGCTCTCGCCGCACGGCCTGGTGATCGACTTCCAGCGCATCAAGCCGCTGGTGCGCGAGATCTGCGACGAGCTCGACGAGCACTGGATCGTGCCCGGCGAGCACCCGGTGCTGCGCTGGAACGAGCGCGCCGACGGCGTGATCGAGGTGCGCTACCGCGAGCGCTACTACGCCGCGCCGCGCGACGACGTGATCGTGCTGCCGATCAACAACTCGAGCTCCGAGAACCTGGCCAGCTGGTTCGGCCGCGAGCTGGCGCGGCGCCTGGAGCTGAAGTTCCCCGAGGTCGACCTCCTGCGCCTGCGCGTGGCGGTCGAGGAGACCAGCGGCCAGCGCGGCGTCTACCTGTACGAGTCGCGCTGAGCCTCGACGCCGGCGGCGGCGCGCACCGCCGTCTCCCAGTCGTCGAGCTGCGCGGGCGCGAGCTGCAGCGCGCGCTTCTGGTGGTCCTTGGCGTTGACGCGCCGGCGCAGCAGGCCGCCCAGGCGCAGGCGGCCGAGCGCGGACAGCGGGCCGAGTTCGAGCTGGGTGCCCAGCGCGCCCAGGCCGGCCTCGTCCTGCAGCGCCGCGAGCTCGGCGCGCACCACGCGCACACCGTGCGGGGCGAGCTCCTGCTGCAGCGCCGCGGCGCGCGCGCGGTTCTCGAGCACGTACCAGTAGCACAGCTGGTAGTCGCTCCAGCGCTCGACCTCGCGCGCGTCGACCGGCAGGTGGTTGGGATCCGACGGCGACAGGTAGTAGCGCACGCCGCGCAGGCGCCGGCCGGGCACGGCGTCGAGCGCCAGCAGCGAGAGCGCCGTGGCGCGCGCGTCGCGCACCAGGTGCACCAGCGTCGGCCTGCGGCCCAGCTCGACCAGGCTGGCGGCGAAGCCCTTGCAGAACAGGTGGCTGGTCTCGGCGTAGATCGGCCGGCGGCCGCGCTCGATGCGGGCCAGCTTCTCCTGCTCCCAGAACTCGCGCGCGACGTGCGGCGCGGCGACCACGGCGCGGAAGACGCTCGAGAAGCGCGGCTTGGGCTCGTGACGCGCTTCGACGGCGGCGAACAGGCCCAGCGCCTGGGCCAGGTACTCGGTGCCGCTGCGTCCGCTGCTGATCGTGAAGATCAGGCGCCGCGCGCCGGGTCGGGGAGCCGCGCTCATGGCGCGCAGTTCTACTCGCGCGCGGTGCGCGCGGGGAAGTCAGCCCTGGGCGTCGACGCGCCGGCCGGCGCTGTAGATCCCCGAACGCGTGCGGTCGAGCGTGCCGTCGGCGGCGAAGAAGTGCCACTCGCCCTCGCGTTGACCGTCCTGGTACTCGCCCTCGGCCGCCAGCGTGCCGTCGGGGTGGAACTCGCGGCTCGGGCCGTGCTTCTGGCCCGCGACCAGGGCGAACTCGCACTTCAGCTGGCCGCTGGGGTAGTAGCTCGTCTGCGAGGGCAGCTCGTCGAGGTGCTGCGCCTTGGACTCCGACCCCAGGGTGACCACCAGGCCCGCGACGCCGGCCAGCACGAACAGGGGGATCCACTTCATGGCGGCCGATCGACGGCCGGCGGGCGGGGACCTTCCCGCGGATCCTCGAAAAGCCGGTCCGGAGAACCGGCTCAGCGCCGCGCCAGGGCCGCGGTCGAGCGCGCCGACCACAGTCCCGCCAGGCGCTCGCGCACCTCGGGCAGCTCGAACAGGTCGAGGCCCGCGCCGCCCGCCAGGGTCAGGCGCGCCTCGAGGCCGGGCAGCGCCTCGACCAGCTCCTCGGGCGACAGACAAGGCGCGAAGAAATCGTCCAGGGCGCGCACCAGGAACTCGGGGTGCATCCGCACCAGCTCGCGCAGGTCGGCCGGTTCGTAGGCCTCGACCAGCGCGCCGCGCCAGCTGTCGGGGTCGGTGCCCAGGTCGGCGGCCTCGAGCAGCGCGGCGCGCGACACGTGATCGTCGTCGCCCTCGCGCGCCTCCCGGCACAGCTCGTGGAGCCCCTCGATCCCGACGCGCCCGACGATGCGGTCGACCAGCAGGTAGGCCAGGCCGTAGTAGGCCTTCTTCTGGCCGCTCGACATGCCGCTGGAGGACAGGCCGGCCTGGCGTTGGAAGACGCCCAGGGGATCGGCGCTGATCGGCGGCTCGCCTTCGAGCCGCAGGCGCGCCTGGAAGCTGACCGCCAGGCCGCTGGGATGGCGCTCGGCCGGGATGCGCACCGTCAGGTCGAGCGCCAGGCCGCCGAGCGCGAAGCCGGCGCAGGACAGCCGTCCGGCGCGCAGGCGCGCGCGGGCGCCCGGGCACAGCTCGGCCGAGAGGTGGTCGCACAGCCCTTCCTCGAGCGTGCCGGGCAGCGCGCTCCAGGCGCCTGCGAGGTGCGCGTGGACCAGCTCGTGGGCCAGCGTGCGCTCCAGGCTGTCGGCGCCGGCGCGCAGGTGGATGCGGTCCTCGGCGTCGGAGTAGAAGCCGTCGGCGTCCTGGTAGGTGCGGCGCGCGATCGTGTACAGCGCGGGCGTCTCCTGCACCCAGACCTCGACGCGGCGCGCGCGCGCTTCCGGCAGCAGCGCGACGACAGCCGGCTGCAAGCGGTCGAGCAGCTGCGCCACCTCGCGCGCCGTTTCGACGCGTTCGGCCCGCACTCGCCCCGCCGCCGCGTCGACGGCGTGTTCCGGCGGCAGCACCTGGCAGGCCGCCAGGGCGAGCAGCGTGCACGCCAGGGCCGAAACGCGGCCGCGGGCGAGGAGATCTCGGATCTCCATCGCTCGCTACCTCGTTCAACCCTACCCCGCCCCGGGCGGCGCGGTCGGCACGGTCTGCGCGCGGCCGGGGTCCGCCGTCGGCCCCGGCGCGTCGCTAACGCACGGCGCGCCGTTCGATCAGGGCCGGCCGGCGCAGGACCGCGCCGGTCGCGAGGTCGAACTCGAGCACCTCGGCCGGCAGGGGCACCGGCCGCCGCGCTCCGTCCTCGGGCTCGGCGCGCGTCAGGTAGCCGGCGCGCCGGGCGGCCTTGACCGGATCCTGCGACTCGTCGGCCTGCAGCGCCGCGAAGCTGTACCCGTACGCGCTGGCGCACAGGCCGAGCGAGTAGCCCGTCGCGCCCGCGCTGGAGGTGACGACGAACTGCACGACCTTGCCGACTTCGAGGATCGTCACCTGCCCCTTCTCGGGGTCGTAGGGCCCCTCGGCGCAGACGACGAACTCGCCGAGCTCGGGGTCGTACACGCACAGGTCGAGGTCGGTGAACGCGCTGTGGCTGACCAGCTCGAAGTCGATCGTGCAGGGCGCGTCGGCGCGCACGGAGAAGCCGTCGTAGAAGTCCGGACCCGAGCTGGTGATGTTGCCGACGATCGTGAAGGCCTGGCCCGGCGCGAGCCCGCCGTAGGACGGCGCGAGGTAGGCGGTGTCGTTGGGCTCGATCTCGGCGTAGACCTTGGGCGGGGGCGCGCCGCGGTCGTGCTCCACGCGAGCGGTGCAGGCTGCGGACACCAGCAGGAACGGGGCGAGGGACTTCATGCCCGGCCGATGGCAAGGGCCGTGCCGCGCCGCGCGCGCACCGCAGGCCTCGCGCGCTGTCCTCTGCGGGCGTCAGCCTGTCCCGCGCGGCAGCGCGAGCCGGCGCCGGGCGCGCTCGAACACGGCTTCGACGCTCAGGTCGCGCATGCAGGGGTGGCCGGCGACCGTGCAGTGGCGCTGCCGGCACGGCGAGCAGGGCACCGCATGGCGCACCACGGCGTCGGGCTGCCCGAAGGGCCCGGTGCGCGCCGGATCCGCCGCACCGAACAGCGCGACCGCCGGCGTGCCCAGCGCGGCGGCGATGTGGAGCGGTCCGGTGTCGCAGCCGATGAACAGGCGCGCGGAACGGATCAAGCCGGCGCTCTGCTTCAGCGAGAGCGCGCCGACGCGGTCGTCCAGCGGCACGCGGCAGGCGGCGCGCAGCCGTTCGACCTCGGCGCGGTCGACCGCGCCGCCGCTGAGCACCACGCGCGCGCCGAGCTCCTCGACCAGGCGCTCGCAGAGGCGCGCCCAGAGCTCGACGTACCAGCGGTTGGCTTCCTTCGTCGCGCCGACGTTGACGATCACGCGCAGCTCGCCCGCGGCGGGTGCGTCGACCGCCTCGAAGGGCAGGTCGAAGCGCGGCACCTGCGGCGGGCAACCCAGGTGGTCGGCGAACTCGAGGTACTGCTCGACCGTGACGCCCGGCCGCGGGTTGGGCGCGATGCGCTGGTCGGTCGCGAGCCAGGCCAGCTCCTTGCAGCGCGCGCGGTCGAAACCCAGGCGCACGGAGGCAGCGCTGGCGCGCGTCAGCAGGGCGCTCTTGGCGATGCGCTGCAGGTCGAGCGCCAGGTCGTAGCGCGCCGCGCGCAGCTCGCGCAGGCAGGGCCACCACGCCGCGCGCTGCCGGGAGTCGAAGACGCGAAAGCGCGTGACGGCCGGGTGCCCGCCGACCAGCGCGTGGGCCGCCGGGCCGATCAGCCAGTCGATCTCGGCCGCGGGGTAGCCGGCGCGCAGGCGGTTGACGAAGGGCAGCGTGTTGACCACGTCGCCCAGGGCGCCCAGCTTGACCAGGAGGATGCGGCGGGCCGGGATGCGCATGGGGCTCGCGAGGTCGGCTCGCTCCGGGCCGCATCAGTACCCGAGTTCGGCCGGTGGGGCAAACCAGCAGCCTCGACTCGCGAGCGCCGGCTGGCTAGCCTCCGCGGGTGAGAGCGAGGGAGCTGTGCACCGCACCGACCCTCGGCTCCCGGTGGCTCGTTCGTGAAAGGAGCGTCGAAGCATGCGGAACCTCAGAAGCGCTGGTCTCCTCGTCCCCCTGACCTGCCTGGCTCTCGCCCCGAGCGCCGCGGCGCTCCAGGATCCCGCGGCCAGCACCGCCGGCCACCGGGACTTCAGCTACACCTACGGCCAGGTGGCGCTGATGCGCGTCGACTTCGACGGTGTCGACGACGAGTCGGATGGCATCGAGTTCTCCGGCAGCTACGCCCTGGACGAGAAGCTGTACCTCTGGGGCGGGTTGGGCTTCGCCTCGGGCGACGTCGACGTGACCGCGCTCGCCCTCGGCGTGGGCTACCACCAGCCGCTGGCGCCGACCGTCGACCTCGTGGCCGAATTCGGCTTGCTCCACAGCGAGTTCGACTTCTCCGGCGGCGACGACGACGAGACGGGCTGGCAACTCGGCGGCGGCGTGCGGGCCTGGGTCGCACAGCAGGTGGAGGTCGACGCCCAGCTGGTGTACGTCGACCTCGGCGACTCGGACATCGGCCTGGACCTCGGCGCGCGCTACTACCTCGACACGAACCTCAGCTTCGGCCTGGGCCTGTTCCTGATCGACGATGCCGACACCCTGAGCATCAACGCGCGCTGGGACTTCTAGCGGCTCCGGACGGTCGCGCGCGCTGGGGGAGCGGCGGACGCTCCGGGCTCGCCTCGTGCCGGCGCTCGGCCGGCGGGGCGCGGCGTGCGATTTCGGCCGTGAAACCGCCGTTTCCAGGCTCTTGAACCGCGCCTCCGGGTTCTGGACAATTCCCGCGCATCGGTCCGCACAGGACCCAACTGCGAAACCAAGGAACACAGAACACCATGAAGAAGATGTTTGGACTGGCCCTGCTCGTGGGCCTCGTGGCGACCTCCGGCTGCTACTCGGGCCCGACGCGCCTTTCGAACGCCTGGGGCGACTTCAGCAACCAGAAGTACTCCGAGAACGCCTGGATGCACGCCATCCTGAGCAGCGTCCTGCCCGTCTACCCGATCGTCGGCGGCTTCGCCGCCTTCGGCGACCTGTTCCTCAACGCGTACTACTTCTGGGCCAAGGACGCCTGGGACAACAAGGGCACCGCCTACGTGCACAAGAACCCCGAGGGCGCGTCCAAGACCGTCGCCGGCAGCGGCCTCGGCATGTGACCTCCCGGCCGGTCGTCCGACCGGCCGCGCTGGTTCCGGAACGGCCCGGGTGTCCCCCGGGCCGCTTCGTTTCCCGGCGCGCCCGCGGGCGGGGGTTCCCGCCGGACGGGCCGCGCGTCAGAATCGCCGCCCTTCCGCGCCGCCCATGACCCTGACCCGCACCACGTCCAGGAGCCGCGTCGACGCACCGGCAGCCGCGCCCAAGCTGCACGTGGTCACCTTCGGCTGCCAGATGAACAAGTACGACTCGCAGCTGGCGGAGGGCCGCTTCCGCCGCGCGGGCTACACCACGACGGACGTGCTGGCCGAGGCGGACGTGGTGCTGTTCAACACCTGCTCGGTGCGCGAGCACGCCGAGGAGCGCACCTTCTCCTGGCTGGGCGAACTCAAGCGCGCCAAGCAGTCGCGGCCCGAGCTGGTGATCGGCGTGATGGGTTGCATGGCGCAGCGCATCGGCGAGGAGATCTTCGCGCGCGCCGGCCACGTCGACCTGGTCGCCGGCACGCGCCAGTTCGCCAACCTGCCGGGGCTGGTCGAGCGCGTGCGCGCCGCGCGCGCGGCACCCGCGGCGACCAGCCGTTCGGCGCGCGTGCTGGCGCTCGAGATGGACGACGCGGTCGCGATCGACCGCTCCGACGAGCGCTTCGACGGCGGGCTGCACGCCTGGCTGACGGTGATGCGCGGCTGCGACCTCAACTGCACGTACTGCATCGTGCCCGCCGTGCGCGGGCGCGTGCTCAGCTACCCGATCGAGCACCTGGTGCGCGAGGCGCGCGGCTTCGTCGAGCAGGGCGCCAGGGTGCTGACCCTGCTGGGCCAGACGGTCAACAGCTACGGCGAGGACCTGCAGCCCGGCGCGGGCGGCAGCGGACGGCAGGGCCGTCCGTCGCTGGCCGACCTGCTGCGCCGCCTGCAGGAGCTCGAGGGCCTGGAGCGCATCCGGCTGATCACGCTGCACCCCGCCTACGTGACCGAAGCGCTGGCCGAGGCGCTGCGCGACTGCCCCAAGGCCGAGCGCTTCCTGCCCGTGCCGGCGCAGTCGGGCTCGGACGCGGTGTTGCGCGCGATGAAGCGCGGCTACACCACCGAGCTCTACCGCCGGCGCATGGAGCTCCTGCGCGCGCGGCTGCCCGACCTCGAGCTGGGCAGCGACTGGATCGTCGGCTTCCCGGGCGAGAGCGACGCCGACTTCGCCGCCAGCGAGGCTTTCCTCGCCGAGCAGGCCTTCGCGGTCAACTACGTGTTCAAGTACGACCCGCGCCCGTCGACCAAGGCGGCGGAGGCTTTGGCCGACGACGTGCCCGAGGCGCTCAAGAAGGAGCGCAACCTGCGGCTGCTGGCGCTGTCCGAACGCGTCGCCCTGCAGCGCACCGGCGCGCACATCGGCCACGAGCGCGAGGTCTTCGTCGAGTCGCGATCGGAGCGCGCGCCGGGCGAGCTGCTCGGCCGCACGCAGCACGGCTTCGTGGTCAGCTTCGCCGGCCCCGCCGAGCTGGTCGGTCGCGTGGCGCGCGTGCGCGTCACGAGCGCCACGTCCTACGGCCTGGGCGGCGAGCTCGCCGGCGCGGCGGCACCCGGCTGCCCGACCTGATCCACGCCGCGGGCCGCGCGCAGGAACGGCGACCGCGGTGCTTCCCTTCCATTCTCCGGATCCACTCCACCATGCACCCGGTCCTCCAGAAGCCGCTCTACTTCATCAAGGAACACGTCGGCCTCTTCAAGGCCGCCAACGAGTTCGACATCTTCGACCCGGCCACGGGCCAGAAGGCGCTCGAGTGCCGCGAGCCGGGCCTGGGCGGCCTGACCAAGCTGCTGCGCTTCACGGATTTCAAGCGCATGACGCCCTTCGAGATCGTGGTGCGCACGCCCGAGGGCCAGCCCGTGCTCAAGATCAAGCGCGGCGTGTCGATCTTCCTCTCGAAGGTGCAGGTCTTCGACGAGCAGGAGCGCTACGTCGGCGGCTTCCACCAGAAGTTCTTCTCGATCGGCGGCAAGTTCGACGTGCTCGACGCCCAAGGCGCGCCGCTGTGCACGCTGCAGGGCAAGTGGACGGCCTGGGAGTTCCGCTTCTTCTCGAAGGAGCGCGACTACGCGCTGGTGACGAAGAAGTGGGCCGGCCTGGGCAAGGAGCTCTTCACCAGCGCCGACAACTACATCCTGCAGATCAAGGACAACGTCGCCAGCGACGATCCCGCGCGCATCCTGATCCTGGCCGCGGTGCTGGTGATCGACATGGTGCTCAAGGAGAAGTAGGCGCGCGCTAGAACTCGCCGAGGAAGCCGTAGGGCTTGCGGCGCCAGATCCAGGCGATCCCGTCGGGCGTGCGGCCGGTCTCGAAGGTGCGCACGACGGCGCGCTGCTCGAGGTCGATCACCGCCACGCGGTCGGCCGCCGACAGCGAGACATAGGCGTAGCGGCCCTTGGTCTCGACCACGATGCCGATCGGCAGCGGGTTGGTGTCCCCCGTGCCGTCCGGCGTGCTGCGCGGCGGCAGCGCGATGCGCGCCGTCTCGCGCCGCGCGGCGCGGTCGATCACCGCGATCTCGCCCGACAGCGCGCAGGAGACCAGCACGGTCGAGCCGTCGGGCGTGAACGCCAGCCGGATCGGCAGGCGGCCGCAGGGCAACTCGGCCAGGATGTCGAGCGAGTGCGCGTCGAGCACCACCAGCTTCTCGTCCTGGTTGTGGCCGACCCACACCTCGCGGCCGTCGGGGCTGACCGCGATCGCTTCGGGCTGGGCGCCGGTCGGGATGCTGGCCACCAGGCCGCCCGAGGCCAGGTCGATCACGCTGACCGTGCCGGAGCGGATGTTGGCCGTGAAGACGCGGTCGCCGTCGCGCGCGATCGCCAGCATGTGCGAGGTGTCGGCGCCGGTGTCGAGCGCGCGCACCACGCGCTCGCGCGCCAGGTCGACCTCCAGCACGGCGCGGCTGGTCTCGCTGGTCACCAGCGCGCGGCGGCGCGAGAGGAACTGGATGCCGTGCGGCCGCTGGTGGGGCGAGAGGTCGATCGTCGCGCGCACGCGGCGCTCGCTGAGGTCCCAGACGGTCAGCGTGTGGCCCGGCTGCTGGTCGCCGTAGTTGCACACCACGAGGATCTCGCCGTCGGGCGCGATCGCGCACTCGTGCGGGCCGTTGCCGGTCGACACCAGGTCCTTGAGCGTGCCCGAGTTGGGCTCGATCAGGCGCAGCGTCGCGTCGGTCTTGTCGAGCACCGCGAGGTAGGAGCCCGGCGGCGCGGAGCTCGGACGGTCGGTCGAGGCGCAGGCGGCGAGGAACGCGAGCGAAAGGAGCAGGGGGCGCATGCCGCGACGGTACGTGCCGCGCGCGGCACGACCAGCGCGCTCCGGTAAAGGAGCAGAATCCGAACCTGCGTCAGCCGGCCCGCTCGGCCCGCGCCGCGCGCCAGGCCAGGTGCAGCGTCTCGACTTCGTCGACGAAGCCGGCGTGGCGCGGCTGCCAACCCAGCCGGCGCGCGGCCTTGCCGGAGTCGACGTGCTGCGAGAAGGTCAGCGGCTCCGCCAGCGGCCCGAGCGACCCGCGCGCCTCCTCGAGCGGCACGCTGACGACCTGGCCCTGGCCGCCGGCGGCGCGACTGGCGGCCGCGGCGCACTCGCGCACGCTCGCACGCGAGCGGTCGGTGGCGTTGAACACCTCGCAGGCCAGGCCGGATTCGCCGGCGCGCACGTACAGGTCCGCGAGGTCGTCGAGGTGGATCATCGCCCAGCGCTGCGCGCCGTCGCCGACGAAGCGCGCCGCGCCCTTCGTCGCGCTCTCGAACCAGGCCGCGGTCAGGCTGCCCTGGCCGCCGTACACGCAGCCGGGCCGGATCACGATCGTCGCCAGCTCGGGGCGCGCGCGGGAGAGCACCAGCTCCTCGCTGGCGACGCGCGCGGCCACCAGGCCCGGCGGGTTCAAGGGGCTGGTCTCGTCGACGCGCGCACCCTGCGTGTCGCCGTAGACCCACACCCCGCTGGTGTAGAGCAGCGTGTGCGCTGCGCCGCGCCGGCCGCCGCAGCCGGCCAGCGCCTCGATCGCCGCGCGGTCGAGTTCGTAGGTGCGCGCGGCGTAGTCCATCGCGCAGTGCACGAACACCTGGCAGCCGGCCGCGCGCGCGCGCCAGCCGTCGGGCTCCTGCAGCGCGCCGACCACGGGCTCGATCTCGCGCGCCGCCAGCCGGCCGGCCTTGGCGGGCGTGCGCGTCAGGCCCAGCACGCGGTGGCCGGCGCGCGCGAAGGCCTGGGCCACGGCCAGGCCGATGAAGCCCGTGGCGCCGGTGACGAAGACCCGCATGGCGCGCCCGCGCTCAGCGCAAGAGGTCCGCGACGACCGCGCGCTCCTGCTCGAGCTCCTTCACCGTCGCCGCGATCTTCTCCTTGATGAAGGGGTCGATCGACAGGCCCTGCACGATCTCCCAGCGCCCGCCGGCGTCGACGCGCACCGGGAAGGAGCTGATCAGGCCCTCGCTCGTGCCGTAGCTGCCGTCGGAGACGACGCACACCGAGCGCCACTCGCCCTTGGGCGTCGGCTGCACCAGGTCGCGCACGTGGTCGACCAGCGCGTTGGCGGCCGAGAAGGCGCTCGAGGCGCCGCGCGCCGCGATGATCGCCGCCCCGCGCTGCTGCACGGTCTTGAAGAACTCGCCCTGCAGCCAGGCCTTGTCGGGGATCACCTGTGCGGCGCTCTTGCCGTCGATCGTGGTGTTGAAGTAGTCGGGCACCTGCGTCGCCGAGTGGTTGCCCCAGATCAGCGTGTTCTTGACCGCCGTCGTCGGGCGGCCGGCCTTCTGCGCCAGCTGCGACTGCGCGCGATTCTGGTCGAGGCGCGTCAGCGCCGTGAAGCGCTCGCGCGGCACGTCCTTGGCCGCGTGCATCGCGATCAGCGCGTTGGTGTTGCACGGGTTGCCGACCACCGCCACGCGCACGTCCTTGGCGGCGTGGTCGTTGATCGCGCGCCCCTGGCCGACGAAGATCGGCCCGTTGACCTTGATCAGGTCGTTGCGCTCCATGCCCGGCCCGCGCGGCCGCGAGCCGATCAGGCAGGCCCAGTTGACGTCCTTGAAGCCCACGTTCAGGTCGCTGGTCAGCACCATGCCCTGCAGCAGCGGGAAGGCGCAGTCGTCGAGCTCCATGGCCACGCCCTTGAGGCCGTTCATGGCCTTCTCGTCCGGGATCTCGATCAGGTTCAGGATCACCGGCTGGTCCGGGCCGAACATGGCGCCCGAGGCGATGCGGGGCAGGAGCGCGTAACCGATCTGGCCCGCGGCGCCGGTGACGGCCACGCGGATGGGGGTCTTGGTCATGGCGGTAGGTGTGGGTTGGAGCCCCCGAAGGTTGGCGGCCCCCGACGATTGGCGTCCCAAGGGCGGCTCGGAAGCAGGGCGCAGGATTGTCCACGCCGCGGCCCGAAAGAAAAGCCCGCGCGCCCGGGCGCCGAAAAGTCCGCACACGCGCTCGCACCCGGCCGCGTCGAGGAGGATGCTCGCGCTATCCTGGCGTCGGCGGACCGTGGCGCGTGCGGTCGCCGCCGCGCCCGACGTGCCACCATGCCGAAGAGCCCCACCCCGATCCCCGTGACCGCGCTCGGCGAGGCCGAGCTGGTCGGGCTGATGACCGAGCTCGGGCGCGAGGCGCGGCGCTGGCGCTTCGAGGTCGCGCCCAACCCCTGCGTCGGCGCCGCGGTGCTGTCGCGCGGGCGCGTCGTGGCGCGCGGCTTCCACGAGGCCTGGGGCGGGCCGCACGCCGAGGTCAACGCGCTGGCGGCGGCTGCGCGGAGCGACGTGCCCAGCGGCGAGTGGGACACGCTGGTCGTCACGCTCGAGCCCTGCTCGACCCAGGGCAAGACCGGGCCTTGCACCGCGGCCGTGAAACACAGCGGCATCGGCCGGCTGATCGTCGGCGAGCTCGATCCGGACCACCGTCACCAGGGCAACGGCTTGCGCTGGCTGCAGGAGCAGGGCGTGCAGGTCCAGGTGCTGCCGGGCGTCGCGCCGCTGAGCGCGGTCGCGCCGCACTTCCTCTCGTGGAACGACGTCGACCGCCTGCGCCGCCCGCGGCCGTGGACGATCGCCAAGTGGGCCCAGACGCGCACCGGGCAGCTCGTGCCGCCGCAAGGCGTCGGCGGCGGGCGCTGGATCTCCGCGCCCGAGGCGCTGCGCGAGGTGCAGGTGCTGCGCGGGCGCGTCGACGCCCTGGTCACGGGCGTCGGCACGATCCTGGCCGACGATCCGCGCTTCACGGTGCGACCGCCCGGCGACCTGTCGCACCCGCCGCTGCGCGTGGTGCTCGACAGCCGGTTGCGCACGCCGCCGACGGCGACGATCCTCAGGCCGACGGCGGCCGGCGAGGGCGGCGGCGCGGTGCACATCCTGTGCGTTGCGGGCACGGATCCGATCCGGCACCGCGCGCTGGTCGACGCGGGCGCCAGCGTCCACGAGATGCACGTCGCGACCGACGACGGCGTCAGCCTGCGCGACGTGCTCGCCTGGCTGTGGGATCAAGGCGTGCGGCGCGCGATGCTCGAGGCCGGCCCGCGCCTGGTGACGCACTGGCTCTCGGCCGGTTTCGTCGACCAGCTGCGCGTCTACACCGGCGCCGTCAACGGCGGCGTCGGGCCGTCGATGGCCGAGTGGCTGCAGCGCCTGACGCTCTCCGAGCGCCTCGACCGCGAGTGCGCCGCCGACGCGGTGCTCGAGGGCTTCCTGCTGCCCGGCGCGCGTCGACCGCGCTGAGCCGCAGTGCGGCTCAGGGGGCGCGCTGAGCGCGCCTCACTGCTTCGCGCGCCGCGCGTCGATCTCGGCCGCGAGCTCGGGCCAGGTGCTGCGCGCCTTGGCGGCGGCCTGCGTGCCGGCGAAGCGCGGCGCGAAGAGCTTGCGCGCCGCCGCGCGCGCCTGGGGCGCCTTCCCGCCGGCCTCGAGCTGGCGCGCCTCGGCGAACAGCGCCTCGGCCTCCTGTTCGAGCTTCCAGGCCGCGATCTCGGGCTGCAGCGCGCGCTCGCTCTCGGCCTGCTTGAGCCGCGCCGCGAGCTCCTTCTCCTGCGGCAGGCCGGTGCAGCGGCGTGCCAGCGCGCTCAGCTCGCCGTAGGCCGCACCCGCCTGGCCGGGCACGAGCCGCGCCTGCAGACGCGCGAGCTCCTCCGCCAACCCGCGCTCGGCGGGCGGCTGCGCCTCGCGCGCCTGCCTGGCCCACGGGCCCTGCGGCGCGAGCTTGAGCACGGTCTGCGCCCCGAGCAGCGCCTCGGGCCAGCGCCGCGCCAGCGCGTGCGCCTCGGCCTCGGCCAAGAGCGCCTTGACGCGCGTCAGCGCCGCGGCGTCGAGGCCCGGGCCGAACTTCGCCGTGCACTCCTGCACCGCGCCGAGCAGCGTGCCCGCCGGCGGCGGGTCGCCGTGGTCGACGCGCAGCGCGAGCGTGCCGTCGGGCGCGAGCAGGATCGCCTGCGGGCAGCTGAGCACGCCGTCCTCGCGCTTGAACTCGCGGAAGGCGGCCTCCCAGTGCGCGTTGTGCGCCTTGCAGTCGGGCGTGCCGTAGACCGAGCACACCGAGAGCTTGGTCACCTGCCCGTCGGCCCCGCGCTCCTCGAGCGTCTTCTGCGCGTGCTGGCCGTTGTTGGCGATCACCACCACCATGCCGCGCGCCGCGGCGCGCAGCTCGGGGTCGGGGATCAGTTGGTCGCGGTAGCGGTCGCTGGCCTCCTCGCCCTCGAGGATCACGTGCAGCAGCAGCGGCACGTTGCGCTCGGCGGCGCTGGCCTTGGCCTGCTCGAAGCGCCCGGCGAAGGGCTCGAGGCGCGGCACGCTGGCGGGCGGCGCTTCGACGGGCTTCTTGGTCTTGTCGGCCTTCGGGTCGGGCTTGGGCGGCTTCTGCGCCGGCGCGAGCCCGGCCGTCCACACGGCGAGCGCGGCGCAGCCGAGGATCCGGCGCAGGCGAGCCATGCCGGGAGTCTCGCTCGCCGCCCGCTCCCGCGCAACCTCGCCGCCGCGGGCGCCGAGTGGAGCTGGCCGGGGCTGGTCGAGCCCGCTCCGGTTGCCTACAACGGGCGGTGATGCCGCTGCTCCGCACGTCGCGCGTTCCCTGGTTCACGCTGCTCGTGCTGGCCCTGTGCGGCGCGGGGCTGACGCTGGCCGGCTGCCGGAGCTTCGGGTCGCGGCGCGCCCCGCCGGTCGCGCGCGAGGCCAGCCTGGCGCTGGCCGGGGGCCGCGCCCTGCTGCGCACCTCGCCCGAGGACCGCGCCGCGGCGCGCGGCGAGTTCGAGCGCGCCCAGCGCCTGGCGCCCGACTGGGTCGCGCCGCGCCGCGCGCTCGACGAGCTGGCGCGCTTGGACTACGCCGGCGTCGAGGCGCTGCGCCTGCGGCGCGCCGAGATCGACGCCGATCCCTCCGACGCGGGCGCCTGGTACCTGGCGGGCCGGCTCGAAGGCCGCGGCGGCGAGCCGCGCTTCGAGGCCGCGGTGCGCACCGATCCGAGCTGCGCCTGGGGCTGGCACGGCCTGTCGTGGAGCGCCAGCCAGCGCGGCGATCGCGACGAGGCGCTCGAGCACGCCGAGCGCGCCGCGTCGCTGGCGCGCGATCCCTGGGAGCGCGCCTTCTTCGCCCAGTCGATCGCGCGCCTGGAGGCGGCGCGCGGCGAGCACGCGGCGGCGGCCGAGGTGCTGGCGGCCGCGGCGTCGGACGAGGAACTCGAGGCCTTCGACCGCCAGGCGCTCGAGCTGCAGGCGGTCGGCATCGCGCTGGCGTCGCTGGAGCTCGAGCTGGTCGGGCGCGGCTACGAGCGCGGGCTGGAGCTGCTGCACTCCGGCTCGCTGACCGACGCCGAGGTCGCGGAGCTCGTCGAGCGCCTGCGGCGCGCGCCCGCGATCGACGACCCCGAGCGCGGCCGGCTGGTGCTGGCGCTCTCGCTGCACCGCAGCCCGGCGCGCGACCGGCTGCGCGGCGAGCTCTTGCTCGACGCCGCGCCCTCGCCGCTGGCGCTGGAGCTGCTGCTCTCGGGCATCTCGCCGGCCGATGCCGCCGCGCTGCCGGCGCCCCAGCTGCGCGCCGCGCGCTTCTGGAACGGCGCCTGGCGCGAGGCGGTCGACGCCTGGCTCGCCAGCCTGCCCCGGGTCGTGCTCGACGAGGCCGGGCTGCCGCGCGACGCGCGCCTGGCGGCGGTCGTGCAGCGCGTGCGCGCCCTGGCGCCGCGCAGCGGCGCCTTGGAACCGGCGCCGCGCAGCGGCGCCTTGGAACCGGCGCCGCGTGGCGGCGCCTTGGAGTCGGCCCCGCGCGCGGGCGCCTTCGAAGCCGGCGCGGGGCAGGACGTGGTGCGCGCGCTGACCGAGCTGGGCGGCGCGCTGATCGAGTGCGGCTGGTTCCGCGAGGCGCGCGGCGTCGCCGCCGAGCTCGGCCGCCACGACCTCGGGGCGGCGCTGGAGCTCGACGCGCGCGCCAGCGCGGGCCTCGAGTTCCTGGAGGGGCTCGAGCGCGCGCTGCGGCGCATCGACCTGCGCGACCTGCGGCGCTCCTCGTCCAAGCGCGGCTCCCCCGGCGCGCCCGATCCCTGGCAGGGGCTCTTGGCCGAGCGCCGCGAGCCGGCGCGCGACCTCGACGCCCTGCTGGTCGAGCTGGCCGAGCCGCTGGCGCGCACCAAGGCGCACCTGGGCGGCGAGCGCTCGCAGCGGCGCCTGGCGGAGGAGCTGCTGGCTTCGCCGCGCATCGAGTACGCGCCGGTCGGCGAGCTGGTGCACCCGGGCCCCTTGTTCTCGGCCGCCGACGAGCGCGACGGGCTCGGCCGGCGCGGCACGCCGGTCGCCGGCCTGTCGAGCGAGTTCGCGGCCCTCGGGCGCTTCGGTTTGTTCGGCGAGCTGGCCGGCGGCGGCGGTCCCGACGGCACGCTGCTGCCGCTCTTGTGGATGGAAGAGCGCGCCGGCGAGCACCTGGGTGTCCCGTGGCACGGCACGCTCTCGTGGTGCGAAGCGGCCGAGGTCAAGACGCGCGCCGGCCGCTCGGGCGCGCACATCAGCGCGGCCGCGCTGCACGAGGGCTACTGGCTCGACATCGACTCGGTGCGCGGCGAGCACGCGCTGTGGCGCGCGCTGGAGCAGGAGTTCGACGGGCCGGACGCGCGCGCGCGACTCGAGGCGGTGCTGGCGACCAGCGGGCTGGAACTCGAGGCCGGCGATGCCGAGGCCCGCGCGCGCGAGCGCCGCGCGAACTCGGCCCTGCTGGGCGAGGCCAACCGCGTGCGGCTGGCGCTGCTGGCCTCGCGAGCGCCACATGGCGAGGTGGGCGGCGAGGCGGGGGCCAAGGTGCTCGGCGAGGTGACGCTCGACGAGCTGGTGCGCGTCACCGGCACGCACGAGGAGGGCCACCTGTGCGACCGCACGCGTTTCCTCCCGATCAGCCGCCACCTGGGGGCGGCTTTCGTCTTCGCCCTGGAGTGCGGCTTCTCGCCGCAGCGCGTCCAGGAGATGCTCGAGTACCGCGCGCAGCTGACGGCGCTGTGCGACGCGCCCGATCCGCGCGTCTCGCTGGCGCAGGTGCTCGACGCCTCCGAGGGCGGCCTCAACGGCAGCACGCCGCACGCCGCGGGCTACACGCTGCTGCTCGAGGACTTCCTGCACGTCTTCGACGAGGAGCTGGCGCGCGACCCGGCGCGCTTCCCCGCCGTCGACCCCGAGCGCACGCTGGTCCACCAGCTGCACCGGCTGACGCCCGGCGAGCTGCGCGAGCTCGCGCTGCAGCTGGCGCGCAAGAAGCGCCTGCTGCGCGACTGACGCGTACGGTGCCAGGCACTTCTTCACCCTGTGGCCTGCGGAATCGCTCCGCGACTCCGCAGCCCACAGGGTGAAGAAGTGCCTGGCACCGTACGCGTCAGCCGCGCTGGGCGCGGACGGCGTCGTCGGCGAAGGCCAGCAACTCGGCCAGGGACTCCTCGGTGTGGTCGCCCATGTGGCCGATGCGGAAGGTCTGGCCCTTGAGTTCGCCGTAGCCGTCGCCGATCTGGTGGCCCTTGGCCTTGAGCGCCTCGATCAGCTTGGTCACGTCGAGGTTGCCGGCGCGGATGCAGGAGATCGTGGGGGAGCTGTGTTCGGGCGCGGGCAGCAGCGCCAGGTCGTTCGAGCCGGCCCAGGCTTCGGTCTGCTGCTGCATGCGCACGTGCTTCTCGTAGCGCGCGGTCCAGGCCGTCGCCCCGGTCTTGCCCTGGTCGCGCTTGGGCAGCGTGACGCCCTGCGTGATGTCCTCGAGCTGGCGCGCCAGCGCGTAGTAGAGCGTGATGCAGGGCGTCGCGGGTGTCGCGCGCTGCTCGTGGCCCTCGATGATCTTGAGCGGGTCGAGGTAGAAGCCGCGCAGCTTCTGGGCCTTGGCGCTCTCCATGTAGCGCTGGGAAGCGCACAGCACGCTGATCCCGGGCGGCAGCGCGAAGGCCTTCTGCACGCCGGCGAAACCGAAGTCGATGCCGTGGCGGTCGAAGTCGACGGGTGCGCCGGCGATGTAGCTGACCAGGTCGACCAGGAGCAGCGTGTTCGGGTGGCGCGCCAGCACCGCCGCCACCTCGGCCAGCGGCGTGCGCACGCCCGTCGAGGTCTCGTTCGAGACCAGCGTCACGGCGTCGAAGGGACCCTGTTCGACCAGCGCGCGCTCGAGCGCGGCGGGCGCGACGGCCTGGCCCATCGGCACCTCGAGCTTGCGCGCCTCCTTGCCGACCAGGCCGGCGATCTCGTACCAGCGCTTCGAGAACGAGCCGTTGACCAGGCTCAGCGTGCGCGGGCCGACGCCCTTGAGCGCCGCTTCCATCAGGCCCGTCGCGCTGGCGGTGTGCACCGCGACGTGCGCGCGCGAGTCCGGCGCCAGGCCGAAGGCCAGCTTGAGGCCCGGGTCGAGGCGCTCGGTCAGCGCCGTCATCGCCTTGGAGCGGTGGCCGATCATCGGCCGCGCGCACTCGGCCAGGATCTCGGGGCGGACGTGGGTGGGGCCGGGAATCCAGAGCAGTTGGGTGGCCATGGTGGTCAGGCGTCGGTTCGGTGGGCGCGGAACAGCGCCGCATGGTCGGGATCGCGCGCGAGCTTGTCGATCTCCGCCGGCGAAAAAAGCAGCGGCACGAGGCCCGCGAAGTCGGGCGTGTCGCAGTGGAAGCGGGCGCGGGCGAAGACCGGCGCGCGGCGCACGACGCCGCCGTAGGCGACGAAGCGCTCGGCGCCGCCGCTGCCTGCGGGGCCCTCGGCGGCCTCGAGGTCGGTGATGCCGTCGCCCACGAGCACCAGCGGCCGGGCGCCGGGCCGCGCGCCGAGCTCGCGCACGACCTGGGCCTTGCCGCCGCTCCGGGCCAGGGGCGAGCGCTCGTCGAAGCCGGCGTACTCGCCGCGCGCGTCGAAGGACAGGGCCACGGCGTGCACGTCGTCGGGCGCGAGGCCCAGCGCGCGCGCCAGGTGCTCGACCGCCGGCCGCACGCCGCCCGAGACGATCGCCACGCGCTTCCCCAGCGCCCGCGCCGCGCGCACCAGCTCGCGCGCGCCGCCGACCAGCGTCGCGACGTACTGCTCGCCGAGCGCAGCGACCCGCGCGCGCGAGGGCCGCACCAGCGCCAGGCGCCGGCCGTAGACCTCTTCCAGGCGCAGCGCGCCGTCCATCGCCTGCTCGGTCAGCGCGGCGATCGCGTCGCGCTGGGCCGCCCCCAGCTCGTCGATGCCCTCGATGCGCGAGAGCGTCGAGTCGCAGTCGAAGACCAGCGTGCGGTAGGGCGGCGGCGTGTCGGGCGGCGCGGGCGACACGGGCCGGGCCTCAGAGCTGCACCAGCCGCACGCTGCGCAGCGGCGCGAGCCGGCGCAGCTCGTCGAGCACCGCCGGCGCCGGCGCGTCGTAGAGCGACAAGATGCCGGTGGCGAGGCCGTCGGCCGAGGGGCCGAGCTCGATGCGCCGGATGTTGACCTTCTGCCGGCCGAGCGCGGTGCCCAACAGGCCGACCACGCCCGGTTCGTCGGCGTGGCGCGTGATCAGCACCGGTCCGCTGGGCTCGAGGTCGAGCTCGAGGCCGTCGAGCTCGACGATGCGCGGGCTGCGGCCGAAGACGGCGCCCGCGACCTCGTGCGCCGAGCCGTCCTGCAGCGTGGCGCGCACGCGGACGGAGCCCTGGAAGTTGGGGTCCTCCTCCTCGCGGCGCTCGAACAGCGCCAGGCCGCGCTGGCGCGCCAGGAGCGGCGCGTTGACGAAGTTGACGCCGACGTCCATGCCTTGGCGCAAGACGCTCGACAGGAGCGCCAGCGACACGTGGCGGCAGTCGCGGCGCGCGATCGAGCCGGCGATCGTCAGCTCCAGTTTCTGCACCGGCTTCTCGCTGATCTGGCCCAGCAGCGCGCCGAGCTTCTCGCTGAGCACGACGTAGGGCGCCATCTCGCGCAGGTCCTCGGCGCCGACCGCCGGGGCGTTGACCGCGTTGTGCGCGACGCCGTCGAGCAGGAAGTCCGCGATCTGGTTCGCGACGTCGAGCGCCACGTTGAGCTGCGCCTCGTTCGAGGAAGCGCCCAGGTGCGGCGTGACGATCACGTTGTCCTTGCCGAACAGCGGGTGGTCCTTGGGCGGCGGCTCCTCGGCCAGCACGTCGAAGGCCGCGCCCGCGAGCTGGCCCTTCTCGACCGCGTCGAGCACGGCCGCCTCGTCGACGATGCCGCCGCGCGCGCAGTTGATCAACCGCGCGCCCTTCTTCATGCGCGCGATGCGCTCCTTCGAGATCAGGTTGGCCGTGGTCTCGAGCAGCGGCACGTGCAGCGTGACGAAGTCGCTCTTGGCGAGCAGCGTGTCGAGTTCGACCAGCTCGACACCTTTCATCGCCGCCGAGCCGGCCGGGATGTACGGATCGTGCGCGAGCACCTTCATCGACAGGCCCAGCGCGCGCTCGGCGACCACGCGGCCGATGCGGCCCAGGCCGACCACGCCCAGCGTCTTGCCGGTGATCTCGCTGCCGACCATGCCCTTCTTGCCCCACGAGCCGGCGCGCGTCTCGCGGTCGCCCTTGGTCACGTGGCGCGCCAGCGCGAACATCAAGGCCAGCGCCAGCTCGGCGGTGGTGGTGGTGTTGCCGGTCGGCGTGTTCATCACCACCACGCCGCGCTCGCTGGCCGCATCGCAGTCGACGTTGTCGACGCCGACGCCGGCGCGGCCGACGACGCGCAGGCTGTCGGCGGCCTCGATCACGCGGCGCGTGATCTTGGTCGCCGAGCGCACGACCAGCGCGTGGACGCCCGCCAGGCGCGCCACCAGCTCGTGCTCCTTGAGGCCGACCGCGACCTCGGGCTCGAAGCCGCGCGCGCGGAAGATCTCCATGGCCTGCGGCGCCAGCTCGTCGCAGATCAGGATGCGGAAGGACGCGGGGGAGGGGCGTTGGGCGCTCATGTAGGTATCGGGCCGCTCGTCCCGCCGCCGGCCGATCGGGCGGGGGGAAAAGGGCCGAGCGTTCTACAGCTTGCGAGCGCCCGGAACCAGTCAGCGTGCGTCTCCCTGGAGGCACACTGCAACACCGGGTCCCCTGAACTGCGCGTTGGGGCTGCGCGGTCTCAGCAGGACCGACTTCACAGATCGCCCGGCGTCAATACCGGCACTCTTGCGACAGCAATTCGGTTCGAAAGGCCCACGTCGCTTGACGCCCCAGGTTCCGTCGAAGTAGCGTCGGCGTTGTGAGGGCACGAAGTGGCCCTAACCAGGCGGCCGGCCCTAACCAGGCGGCCGGCTGCGTTCAAGGTGGTAGATTCGGAATTGGAGGCTGCCTGTGAAGGTCGTTTGGAACGCGGCAGTGGGTATCGGCCTTGCATCGGTTGCCGGCCTCGTCATCATCGGCGCTCTGCCGGCGACCCCTGTCTCCCCTGTGACGGCGGCGCTCCCGCAGCAGGACTGCAAGTGCAACGCCAACCCGAGCGTATCGATCGGCACAGGTGGTTGCTCAGTCACGATTACTGACCAAACGAGCACCAAGGCGACCTGTGCTCCGCCACCCGACTGTAACTGGGGGGGCTTCACTCTCTGCGAGGCCAGCGCCTTCGTTATCTGTTCGACCGGTGCACCGGGCTGCGGCTCGAACTTCAAGCTCGCGACGACCGCCGGCTGCGGAGGCAACGGCGCGAGTTCGAATCGGTGCACCGTCGGAGCGAACCTCGTGACCCTCACACTCGCCTGTGCACAGTGCACGGTCCAGTAGTCGGGCTCGCAGATGAATCTCGCGCGGCGGCGACTTGTCCTACCGATTGCCGCTGGCCTCGGGCTGCTGGCTTGGTTTGGCTGGTACGCCGCACGCTCCGGGATCGATCGACCTGATTCACATCCGATGCAGGCGCTCGCCGCAGGTCCTGGGGGACAGTCGTCCCAGGACCTGCCGCAAGCCTCAAGTATCGATGCGGGGGGGGCGGGTGGCGAGGCCGGGTCGCTGGCCCTGGACCGCGAGGTCGCTGCAACCGTCATTGACTCAGCCTCTACTGAGCCTCCCGAGTTCCCGACAGAGGAGGCGGAGAACTCAAGTCGCTACTCAGGTTGGTCTGCCGCCCAATTGAGTGAGGAACGGGATCGGTTGGCCCGCGAGCTCTCCATCCTCGCCGAACCGGCATTCAACTTGTGGTTCGACGGGCTCCGGTACGACGTCATCGGGCACGGCACAACGTATTCATTCGGAGACTGGGACCCGGCCACGGTGTGCGCTGTGCGGATGGGAGGAGACACCAACGGCGAGATCCGCAGGGTCGTTCTTCCGGAGCATGAGTTCCCGGAGTTCTACGTGACGAAGCGTCGCATGCTCTGGCTCGAGACCACGGCCGCGCGGATCCGGTCGCAGGCACCCCCGCGCTAGCGGTCGATCGGCCTGGCCGTCTCCAGTCGTACTATCCGGAGCAGCAGATGGGACTAGATCAGGAGCGCCCAGCAATGCGCGGACTGGCCCGCCTCGGTTCGGTGCCGGCTCAGCCCGCCAGCACGCTGCGCAACAAGGTCTCGAGATCCTTGGGCCGCGTCTTGGCCGCCACCTTCTCGACCGACTTCTTGGCTTCCTTCTCCGAGTAGCCGATCGAGACCAGCGCGGCGATCGCGTCGTCGACCAGCGTGTCGCGGCCCGGCGGCGTGACCACGCCGTCCGCGACCGAGCCGCCGGCCAGGAGCTTGCGCGCCTTCTCGCCGGCGTCGATCAGGATCTGGCTGGCGGTCTTCGAGCCGACGCCCTTGATGCGCTCGAGCGCCGCGGCGTCGCCCGCGGCGATCGCGCGCAGCAGCTCGTCGCGGCTCATGCCCGACAGGATCGCCATCGCCATCACCGGCCCGACGCCGTGCACGTTGAGCAGCAGGCGGAACAGCTCGCGCGTCGAGCGCTCGGGGAAGCCGCACAGGACGTGCGCGTCCTCGCGCACCACGAAGTGCGTCCAGACGCGCAGCCGCTGGCCGGCCTCGGGCAGCGCCGTGCCGATCGGCACCAGGACGTCGTAGCCCACGCCGCCGACGTCGATCACCACGCGGCCGGCCGTGCGCGCGGCCAGCGTGCCCTCGAGGTACTCGTACACCGGTGCCGGCTCAGCCGTCCTTGGGCTTGAGCTTGAGGCCCAGCTCGGCCAGCTTCGACTTCAGCTCCTGCAGCGAGGTCTGGCCGAAGTTGGGCATGCCCAGCATCTCGTCCTCGCTGTGCTGGATGATGTCGCCGACCGTCAGGCAGCCCATGGCCTCGACCGTGCGGCGCGCGCGGATCGAGAGCTCCAGGTCGGCGACCGGGCGGTCGTAGACCTCGTTGGCCTCGCCCGCCGGCCCGTGGCGCCGGCGCGAGGCTTCGATCGAAGCCACGGCCTCTTCGCGCGCCATGCCCAGGCGCAGGCCCTTGCTCTGCAGGATCTCCTTGATCTCCGCCAGCGAGGTCTCGCCGAAGTTCTTGTAGCTCAGGAGCTCCTGCTCGGTCTGACGCACCAGGTCGCCCAGCGTCAGGATGTTCATCTTGTTGAGGCAGTTGCGCGCGCGCACCGAGAGCTCGAAGTCGGTGATCGGGATGCGCAGGATCTGGTCCAGGCGGTCCTGCTTGCGCTCCAGGTCCTCGTCGTAATACATCGTCATGCCGGCGCGCGCGTCCTCGAGGAAGCGCCGCAGCTTGACGTCGGTCGGGTTGCTCTTGGCGGCCGTGTCGTAGCAGGCCGCGGCGTCGTCGTCGCGGCCGAGGTCCTCGAGCAGCACGCCCAGGTTGACCAGCGCCACCTTGTCGATCGGCAAGAGCGTCGCCAGGGTCGAGTAGGCGTCGAGCGCCAGCTCCTCGAGCCCGCTGCGCTCGGCGACGTAGCCCAGGCGGAACAGGTTGTTGCGGTGCGTCGGGTCGAGCTCGCGCGCGGCCTCGTAGGCGGCGATCGCGGCTTCGGCGTCGCGCTCGAGCTCGCAGGCGCGGCCCTCGAGGTGGCGGCCGTCCGCGCTGGAGGCGAAGGAGGCCGGGGCCGAGCCGAGGCCGGCGCGCAGGCCGGTCAGCGCGCGCTCCTCGTCGGCGGTGGCGAGGTCCTGTTCGAGGCGCGCCTCGAGCAGGCCGCCGCGCGGACGCGGCTCGTCGGGGTAGGCCTTGACCAAGCGCTCGAAGATCGGGATCGCGTCGCCGGGGCGGCCGAGGGCCAGCAGCGCCCGGCCGCGCGTGAACGAGGCGACGTTGTCGTCGGGGTAGCGCGCCAGCTGCTCGGCCGAGCGCGCGAACTCGCCCAGCATCCACAGGCCCAGGCCCTTGCGCCGGCCCTCTTCCCCGGTGTCGCCCAGGGCGGCGACGCGGTTCTTGAAGCTCTCGAGCGCCTGACGGCGATGGAAGACCTCGGCGCGCGAGGCGACCAGCGTGGCGAAGCTCGGGATGGCACTCGACTGGATGTCGAACCCGGTGGGTTCGATGACGACACCCTCGATGGTCATGAGGCGTTCCTTGAGGTGCGGCTCGGAGAGCGGCTGAGAGGCCGGCGCGGCAGGGGGCAGGGGCTCCCGGCGCCGCCGGCGGGGCGGGCGAAGCGCAGCAGGATAGGTGCGCGCTCGGCGGGCGTCAAACGCAGAGGGCGTGGACGCGAGGGCCACCGGCCCGCGGCCGGCGCGGCGGTGCAAGCCGTTCCGGACCGCCGACTTGGGCGCCGCAGCCCGGCGCGCGCTTGGATTCGGCGCGCGCGTCCGCTACCCCCGGCCCTCGCACCACGCGGCGGCGCGTCACGAGCTCACCATGGATTGCATCTTCTGCGAGATCGCGCGCGGGACGATTCCCGCGCACAAGCTCCACGAGGACGAGCTGGTGCTCGCCTTCCGCGACATCCGGCCCCAGGCCCCCACGCACGTCCTGGTCTGCCCCAAGCAGCACCTGGCGTCGCTGTGGGAGCTCGAGGACGAACGGCTGGCGGGGCGGCTGCTCTCGGTCGCGGCGCGCGTCGCGCGCGACGAGCGGCTGGAGCAGGGCTGGCGGCTGATCGCCAACACGCGCGGGCACGCCGGGCAGGAGGTCGAGCACCTCCACCTGCACGTGGTCGGCGGCAAGGCGCTCGGGCGCATGTTGCCGGGGTAGGTGGCGGGAACGGGTCAGGAACAAGGCGCATCACGCGGGATCCACCCGCGAAGAGGGGGGACAGGTTGGACAAGTTCGTGATCGAGGGCGGCCATCCGCTCGAAGGCAGCGTCGCGACCAACGGGGCCAAGAACGCCGTGCTGCCGATCCTGGCGGCGGGGTTGTTGACCAGCGGCCGGCTGCGCATCGGCAATGCGCCCAGGCTCTCCGACGTCGACACGATGATGCAGGTGCTGCGCGACCTCGAGTGCAGCGCGGAGCGCAACGCCGACGGCTCGATCGAGGTGGCGCCGACGGCGCAGCTGGCGAACAAGGCCGGCTGGGAGAACGTGCGCAAGATGCGCGGGTCGGTCGCGGTGCTCGGGCCGCTGCTCGGGCGCACCGGACGCGCGGAGGTCAGCCTGCCTGGAGGTTGTGTGTTCGGCGTGCGGCCGATCGACCTGCACTTGAAGGGCATGGAGGCGCTCGGTGCGCGGGTCAAGATCGAGCACGGCAACGTGATCGCCGAGGCGCCGCGCGGCGGCCTGCGCGGGGCGGAGATGTTCCTGGGCGGCGCCTTCGGCTCGTCGGTGCTCGGCACGGAGAACGTGATGATGGCGGCGGTGCTCGCCAAGGGCCGCTCGGTGATCCACGGGGCTGCGTGCGAGCCGGAGGTCGAGGACCTCGGGCTGTGCCTCCAGAAGATGGGGGCGAAGATCAAGGGCCTGGGCTCGCCGCGCATCGAGATCGAGGGCGTCGCCGAGCTCGGCAGCGCCGAGACCGAGGTGATCCCCGACCGCATCGAGGCCGGGACCTACGTGATCGCGGGGGCGATGGTCGGCGGGCGCGTGCGCGTCACGAACTGCCGGCCCGAGCACCTGCGCTGCCTGCTCGACAAGATGTGGGAGGCGCGCATCCCCTTCGATGTCGGCGAGGACTGGATCGAGACCCAGCCCTACCACCCGCGCGATCCGGCGCGCCGGCCGCGCTCGACCGACGTGACGACGCTGCCGCACCCGAACTTCCCGACCGACCTGCAGGCGCAGTGGATGGCGCTGATGACGCTGGCCGACGGGATCAGCGTGATCACCGAGGGCATCTACCCCGATCGCTACATGCACATCGCCGAGCTGGCGCGCCTGGGAGCCCAGGTGCGGCGCCAGGGCAACAGCGCGATCGTGCAGGGCACGCCGCGCCTCTCCGGGGCGCAGGTGATGGCGAGCGACCTGCGCGCCTCGGCCGCGCTGGTGCTGGCGGGGCTGGTGGCGGAGGGCACGACGGAGGTCCACCGCGTGTACCACATCGACCGCGGCTACGAGCGCATCGAGGAGCGGCTGGAGGGCCTCGGGGCCAAGATCACGCGGGTCAAGGACGACGCGGGGGTGTGACGGAGAGGGGCGCTGGCGGGGAGGTACGCCGCGAGTCCCTGCCTCCCGGTGCGCAACCTCACGGCGACTGAGCGTCGCCGCACGTGGAGAACTCCTCGGCGCGACGCAGCAGCGGCTGTACACGAGCCTCGAAGGGGGGATCGAGAGTTGCCCCGCATGCGCGTGGCGTACTCCCATCCCCGCTCGTGGCTCCAGGGCGCAGCCCTCGTCGTGGCTCTCGGCTGCTGTTTGCCCCCCGTTGCCACCGACTCCTCCGTCGTGGTCGAGGCGGGGCCAACGGTGTCAGCGGCCGACGACGTGAACGCCACGTCGGCCGATGCTCTCGCGCAGGTGGACCGGATCCTCGCTGCGCCGGTTCCCGACCTGGGGTTGCTCGAGGCGCTCTACCAACGCCACCTCGAGTCGTGGAAGGCGGGGCTCTGGAGTCCGCCAGCCTTCAGGGTCAGGGATGGCAGAGTTCTGGACCTCTCCGGCACGAGCGCCGAGGTCGCCCTGCGGACGAAGTCCAGTGCTGGCCGGCTGTTCCTGAACCACACGCTCCAGGCTGCTTCCGCCGCGAGGAACGCGATCCTCGTCGACTGGGTCGAATCCAAGTACTGGCAGGACTCAACGGCGCGGTCGGTGGTGATCGACATGGTCGGCTTGTTCGGCCACCCCGGCCACCTCCCCTGGCTGCGCAAGGTGATCGAGTGCACGGGCGCGAGCGCCGAGCGGGGCGCGGCCCTCCAGGCCTATCTGGGGTTGGCGCAGCAATCGTCGAGCGACGAGATCGGACTCGCCGCTCCTGCACTGCTGCAGTTCTTGACGACTTCGGAGCAGCAGTTCGTGCTCGGCGCACTGCGGCAAACCGAAGCCAACGAAGCGCTGCTGCTGGCACGGATCCGCGACCGGAGTCCGGAGGTCGCGGGGCCCGCGCTCGGGAAGCTGATCGCGTGGGCACAGATGGCGAGGGATGGCGAACTGCTGCGTACGTTGCTCGACCTGTGCCTCGACGATCGGGCCGCCGCGAACCAGGACGCCGACCGGACACTCGCGCTGGCAGGGGCGCTGGCGAATCTGCGGGATGACGACCTGGCGCAGCTGCTCCCCTACGTCCGCATCGTGGTCGAGCGGCTCCGGGACCAACTCGTCTCAGCATCCGTTGATGAGACGCTCGATCCGTCCAGGCACGTCAGGTACCTGGCCAGGCTCGCGGGAGCGGCCGAGGTACAGGCTTCACTCCCGAGCCTTTCCCCCGGATGAGCGGAAGGGTGCAGCGGGTCCTCGAGGTACTTCCACTGACTTCCTCGTTGGGCCCGCGCTGACGGACGCGCACTTGGGACTCCGTCGCCGGAGGGCGCAGGAGCCCGCCCGCCACCGATCGAGGACGACGCGGGGGTCTGACGCGGGGCTGATGCGCCTTGCCCGCTCGGACTCGGGCAGAGCAGTCCGGCGACACTGCGAGCTTCCACTGCACCGAGAATTGCCACCTCGAGTGAGGTGGCACCGCTACCATCTAGGTGAGACACAGCTCGCACGCCTCTCTCGTTGCACGCAGGATCTTGCCTGATTGCGGTGCACGGCAGACGTTGGATCACGCGCGAGTCGGTTCACCAGGTTGGATGCGAGCACCTCATGAGTCGGTCTGCTTGGAGAATGCTCGTTGCCTGCGCAGTCATCTTGACGACGGGCCTGGCTTTGTTCCTGCAATCGCGAGGCAAGTCGATCCAAGACCAGGGTGACCCGTCCGCCGGTGGATGTGTTGCACAGCCTTCGGCTCCCGAACTCACCAGGTTGGATGGTGGGGGTACATTCCGCCGTCGAGCGGTCTTGATCGCGAGCGACTCCAACGCGACGACGGACTCGAAGACCGAGGACTCTCACAGCTCGGTGGGCGCTGCCCCGCAGGTGTCGCCGCCGCAACGCCGCGCAGTCGCCAGGTTCTCGCTTCCCCCCGCTCGCGAATGCGTGCGCGATGCGGAACTGAACCCAGCGGGCCGAGTACTTTCCGCCACCGCACTGCTGGAGCTCGACGAGTTCATCAACATCAAGAACGGTGAGCTGGCCCGGCGCGCCACGGCGCGGAGGACACGTGTCCAGGACTACCTGGAATGGAAGATGGCGACAGGTCAGGTCAGCACAGAAGCCCCCGTCAGCGGCTCGGTCACGATGAGCAGGAGCAGCTTGAGTGACGTCGGGACCCCAGCCCAACCTGTCGTTGTCGCCATGGCCCCGGGGGATGATCCCGACGTCGAACGGCTGACGACGGAACTCCGGGAAGCATGGGAGTCGGCCAAGACCGATGTGCGCTCGATGATTGGCTACCTGCGCGACTGACTTCGCCGGGGTCGAGGGCGCGGTGCAGCCCGAGCGTGGCGGGTCGCCTCGACGCGGGGGTCTGACGGTCGAGCCGGGCGGCTCCCCGACCCATCATTTCAATCCCCGAACAAGCGCCTTGACCCCGGCGCCGTCCGCGGGGGTACATTCGTCGCGTCCCGGGAGGCGGGTCCGGGGCGGCAGAGCGATCACCCGTCGACTCCCAAGCGGCCGCACAGGCCCGAACGAGGCACGCCAAGATGAACACGCACGAACTGGCTGGACGCATCGCGCAACTCGAGACCTCCAACCGCCGCCTGAAGCTCTTCGGCGGCCTGGGACTCGGACTGGTGCTGGTCGGCTTCGCCGCGCCGACGATGTGCGACGTCGTCACCGGCGAGCGGCTGGTGCTGCGCGACGAGTCGAACAAGACGCGCATCACGATGGACGCCTACCGCACCGAGTCGCCGGCGCTGAGCTTCACGAACAAGGCCGGGCGCACGGTCGGTTCGCTGACGGTGTCGGAAGACGGCATCGCGAGCCTGACCCTGATGGACAGCAAGGGCAAGGTGCGCGGCACGTACACCTGGGGTGACGAGCCCGTGACGCCGACGCAGCCGGCGCCGAAGAAGGCCGACGTCACGACGATGGCGCGCTGAGCGCATCGTCTCCACGCCCGACGCGGGCCGGTCGATTCCCCCCCGGGATCGACCGGCCCGCGAGCGTTCAGGCCTGGAGCGCCCGCGCATCCCTGCGGTTCCTCCACAGCGAAGCCAGCACGGAGGCGCCGAGCAGCAGCGCGATGACCAGCAAGGACACGGAGACCGGGACCTTGTAGATCTCGACCAGGCTCATCTTGAGGCCGACGAAGACCAGCACCCCGGCCAGCCCGATCTTGAGGTAGCGGAACTTGTCGACCACGCCCGCCAGCAGGAAGTACAGCGAGCGCAGGCCGAGGATGGCGAAGATGTTCGAGGTGAACACGATGAACGGATCGCTCGTGATGGCGAAGATCGCCGGGATCGAGTCGACCGCGAACACCACATCCGTGAACTCGACCGCCAAGAGCGCCAAGAACAGCGGCGTGGCGAAGAGCCTGCCGTGCTCGCGCAGGAAGAAGCTCTCGCAGCTCACGTCCTCCTTGATCGGCAGGAACCGACGCACCAGGCGCACGATCGGGTTGCGGCCGGGGTCGACCTGCTCGTTGCGCTCCATGAGCAGCTTGATGCCCGTGACGACCAGGATCGCGCCGAAGACGTAGATCGCCCAGTGGAACTTGGCCAGGAAGGCGCCGCCCAACACGACGAAGATCGCACGCAGCACCAGCGCTCCGAGGATGCCCCAGAAGAGCACCCGGTGCTGCAGGCGCCCCGGGATCCCGAAGTAGGTGAAGATGACGACGAAGACGAAGATGTTGTCGACCGACAGTGCCTTCTCGATCACGTAGCCGGTCGCGAACTCCAAGCCGCGCGCGGGACCATGCGCGAGCCAGATCCCGGCGTTGAACAGGAACGCCAACCCGACCCACACGGCGCTCCAGGTGGCGGCTTCCTTGAGCGAGACCACGTGCGCCTTGCGATGGAAGAGCCCCAAGTCGAGGGCCAGCATGGCGAGCACGAAGAGCAAGAAACCGCCCCAGAGGAGGGGGCTACCAATCGACTCGGTCGGCATGGGTGCGTCGTGTGGCTGAGGCGCGTGGGCGAGGTGTGTCCGCGGCGGGGGGAGTGCGGTCTCAGGCCGAACCGGGGCGCGGCAGCCCGCGCGCGCGGCGTCGGCGCTGATCGTGCAGCCGGTTCAAGAGGCGCTGGACGGTTCGCGCCGCTCGGTCGGCGGCGATGTCGACGACCGGCACGGTGTCGGCACCGGACTCCTCGATCCGCACGCGCCCACGGTGCGGCAGGTCGACCACCACGCGGCAGCGCTTGTCGACGCCGCCACGCGGCCCGTTCTCGTCGGCCAAGAGCACGCGCACGGCCGAGATGCGCGTGCCGAAGCGCGCCAGGGCGAAGGCCAGCCGGCGATGGACGTGTTCGAGCAGGTGCTGGGTGGGGCGCAAGCCCTTGGTGCGCAGGAGGATGTACATGGCGTTCCTTTCTCGTTGTTCCGTGGCTGTCCGTGGAGTGCTCCGGGTTTCCGTTGCGCCGAGGACTACGCCCGAGTCCCACGGGAACCAGTCGAAAGATCATCTAGAGTCGTTCTAGAAAATCGAATAAAGTCCCGGGCCATGTCCTGGCTCAACTACCACCACCTGCAGTACTTCTGGACCGTGGCACGCGAGGGCGGCGTCAGCGCCGCGGCCCGCCGGCTGCATCTCTCGCCCTCGGCCATCAGCAGCCAGATCAAGGAGCTCGAGCGCGCCCTGGGTGCCCCGCTGCTCGCGCGCCGGGGGCGGCGCGTCGAGCCGACCGCGATCGGGAAGCTGGTGCTGGGCTATGCCGACGAGATCTTCACGCTCGGCCGCGAGCTGTTCGAGGTGGCGCGCGATCGCGGCGCACCCAGCACGCCCGTGCTGCGCGTCGGCATCGCCGACGTGCTGCCGAAGGCGATCGCCCATGCTCTGCTCGCGCCGGCACTGGAGCTGGCCGAGCCGGTGCGGCTCATGTGCCGCGAGGATCGCCCGGAGCGCCTGTTTCCCGAACTCGCGGCGCACGAACTGGACCTGGTGCTCAGCGACGCTCCGTTGGGCGAGGACCAGCGCCTCAAGGCCTTCAGCCACCTGTTGGGCGAGTGCGACGTGACCTTCGTGGCTTCCAGGCGCCTGGCCGAGAAGCTCAAGCCGGGGTTTCCGGCGTCGCTCGACGGCGCGCCGCTGCTGGTGCCCGCCCCTCACACGGCGCTGCGCCGTGCGCTCGGCGCCTGGTTCGACGAACGCGACCTGGCGCCGCGACTGGTGGGCGAATTCGACGATACGGCGCTGCTCAAGACATTCGGCCAATCCGGGCTGGGCGCCTTCGCCGTGCCTTCGGCGGTCGAAGCGGACGTGCGCCGGCAGTTCGACGTGCTGACCCTGGGCCGGGTGGCCTCGATCCGCGAGCGCTACTACGCGATCTCGCCCGAGCGCAAGATCCGCCATCCGGCGGTGCTGGCGATCACGCGTGCGGCGCGCAGGGAGCTGTTCGCATAGGATACCGGCCTCACGAGCTCCGACACGCAGTTCGAGGGCCATCGTGCGAATCGAGGAGACGAGCATGCGCTGGCGCTGGATCGGACTCGCGGGCCTGGCGGCCGGAATCGGGCTGTGGCTGTGGCTGCGCGTCCCGAGCGCGCCCGAGCGCGAGCAGGACCGGACGCCGGCCGAGGCGGCGGTCGAGACGCACGCCGCAACACCGCTCGCGGAAGGCGCTGCTGCGCAGCTCGTGCGCACGGACGCGCTCGTGCCGCAGGCCCCGGCCGTCGAGGCGTCCGACCCGTCTCCGACCACGACCGAGAGGCCGAACCTCGCGCTGCGCGCGCCGCTGGCGTTCCTGGTCGTGGACACACGCGGCGACCCGATCGCGGGTGCGGAAATCAGCCTGACGGGCACCCGCACACCGCGCGCGCGGGGCTCGCACTTCGGCTGGCGCATCGAGGAGCAACTCGGGCGTACGGACGGCGCGGGGCGGCTGGTGCTCATGTACCCGAAGTGGACGACGCTCGATGACGACACGGGCTGGGTCACGTACCGCGTCGCGCATCCGCGCTACGTCACGCACGAAGCCGACGCGCGTGTCGCCGCCGGCGAGGAGCGCGTCGTGCTCCAGCTCGGCAGCGTGCTGGTCGTCTCGGGCTGGGTCGGGAAGCCCGAGGCGGTCGTGACCGACGTGCGCGTGCACCTGCCGTGGAACGTCGACATCCAGCGCGAGGACTGGCTGCCGCGGCGCGACGGGCGCTTGACGACGACGCGCGTGCCGCCCGGGCGCCATGTGTTGCGCATCGAGCACGAGAGCGCCGAGCACGGGCGGCGCTGGAGCGCGCCGGTCGAGTTCGAGATGAGCGCGAACAGCGAGCTGGAGCTGCACCTCGAGCTCGTCGCGCCGCTGCGCTTCCGCGGGCGCTTCGGCGACGAGGTGCCGCGGCCGGTGCTCGAGGGCCGCATCGCGATCGCGGTGCACAGGCGCGCGGCGAACGGCCAGGCCGGGTTGTTCCTGCGCCGCGACGCGGCGGTGGCGGCCGACGGCAGCTTCGAGATCGGCGAACTGCCGCCGGGCGACGCGCAGTACGTCGCGATGTGCCGCGGCTGGACGACGCCGCAGGTCGAGACGCTGGTCGGGGCCGGCACGGAGCACGAATACCGCGCGCACGCGCTGCCGACGGTCGAGTTGGGCGACCCGCAGCGCGAGTTCGTCGTGACGCTCGAGCCCGCCGCGAAGCTGGAGCTCGCGCTGCAGCGGCCGGACGGCACGCCGCTGGCCGAGGCGACGGTGCACTGCTGGCCCAACGCGTGTTGGACGGTCGGCCTGTGCCAGACCTACTTCGAGAGCCGCGACTGGCGCGCGGTCAGCGACGCGCAGGGCCGCGTGGTGATCGAGGACCTGCCCGCGGGCGGGCTCAACTTCGGCGTCGAGCACGGCGAGTTCCAGCTGCCCCTCGAACCGCCGGGCGATCCGGCGGGCGACCGCTACCGGCGCGTCGAGCTGAGCTCGGGCCAGGTGGCGCGCATGGAGTTGAAGAGCGAGCCGCTCAAGCCCTAGCCGCCTGCTGCGCCCCCGCCGCGCGCCAGCGCAGCGTCGCGCGCCACAGCGCGAGGGCGACGGGCAGCACCAGGATCGCTCCGATCAGCATCAGCAGCGCGACGCTCTGCAGCTGCCAGCCGAGCACGTCCTCCGCCGCACGGATGTAGTCGTTGGGCAGGCCGAAGGAGCCGCTCGAGTGGTACTCGTCGCGCGCCGCCGCGCTGCCCATCAGGCCGAGGCACAGCCAGGCGTTGCGGCCGACCAGGTACCAGCCGACCGTGCCGTACAGCGCGCGCTCGAGCCGCGATTCGGTGAAGCCGCCGTCGAGCGTCTTCCACAGGCACAGCACGCCGAAGCCCAGCTCCGCGCCGTGCCCCGCGAGCAGGAAGCCGAGCTCGCGGACACCGGTGAGCGCGAGCAGGGGGTAGAGCACGGCCAGCGCGCCGAGCGCGACCCAGCGCCGCGTCCCCGCGAGCTTCGTTCCCATCCACGCCGCTGCTCCGCCGCCGATCAGCAACACGAGCAGCGGCTGCTGCTTCATGTGCGCCGCCGCCGCGTGGCCCTCGAGGGAGATCGCCGGCACCGCGGGCATGCCGCACAACCAGGCGTAGGCCGCGTGCCCCATCTCGTGCACCAACGAAGCCAGGAACCAGCCCATGAAGCGCACCAGCGGCGTCGCAGCGAAGAGCGGCGCGGTCGCCAGTCCGAGCGCGAGGTAGATCCAGGGCGAGCGGTCGGGCGCGGCCGCGAACGGCAGCGCGCGCGCAGCGGGCGCGGGCCTGGCCAGCACCGTCGCCGCCGGAGCGGGAGCCGCAGGTGCGGTGACCGCGGCGGTCGCAGGCGTCCGCAGCAGCTGTCCGCACAGCTCGCAGGCGCGGCTGTGCTCGGCGTGCGGCCGGGCACAGCGCGGGCAGGCGAGCTGCGCAGTGGGGGACATGCCCGGCTGTATCGGCCGGGCAGCCCGGAGGATTGAAGCGGCTCGGCTTCAGCGGGCTCGGGACGAGCCGGTCGGCGCCGCGCGCCAGCCCCAGGCATGCTTCACGCGCGGCGAGCGCGCCAGGTCCTCGGGGGCGCAGTGCTTGACGTCGAGGTCCGGCAGCGGGTCGACGCCGGCCGTGCGCAGCACGTGCACGACGAAGGCCGAGCAGAAGAGCGAGTGTTCGCGCGCCAGCGGGTTCGCGAGCTTGCGCAGCGCGGGCGCGCGCATCCCGAGCAGCGTGCCGAAGAGTTCGCGCAGCGAGTAGCGCACGCGGCTGGCGACCAGCTCGAGTCCGGCGGCGACGGCGCGCGTCTCCTGGGCCGTCGTCAGGCCGAAGTCGAGCACCAGGAGCTCGGGGTAGGCGCGCTCGTCGTGGTACTTGTCGACGCGGTTCTCCTGGACGCCCAGGCGCACCTGCTTCTTGTGGAGGTCGAGGTCGGACTCGATCAACCACTGCCGGCCGTCGGCGCGCGCGCCCTCGAACAGGAAGGCGTGCGACCACGCGCTCGAGGCGCGGTCGTGCGTCAGGGGCCGCTGCGCGCGCCGCACCAACCGCTCGATCGACGTCGTGCCGCACACCAGGCCGACGCGGCCGGCGCGCGCGTGCTGCTCGAGGAACGCGCGCGCGCTCTGCACGCCGCGCGCGCTCATGCGCGCCAGCCCGGCGTCAGGGAGCCGTCGGTGCCGCGCCAGCAGGGCGCCCAGGCCAGCGCGCAGTACTTCAGGCTGACGTTGGCCTTCTTGGGCTTCAGCGCCAGCGGCTCGAGCTCCTCGGCGTGCGCGTCGAAATGCTGCACGACCGCGGCCCACTCGGCGTCGAGCTGCTCCGCCAGCGCGCGCTGCTGCGCCTCGACCGCCTCGAGGTTCTCCTCGGCGCGCGCGACGTCCTTCGACTCCTTCAGCGAGCGCTGCACGCTGCGCGCACCGCTCGCCGCGCGACCGGCGTTGGCGGCGCTGACCGGCTTGCGGCCGGCGAACATGCCGAGCAAGGCCGCGCCGATCGACAAGGCGCTCGAGACCTTCGAGGCGCTGGCCTGCTCGGTCTCCCGCGCGCGCGCCTGCTCGGCGCGCCGGCGGCGCTCCTCGAGCGCCTGGATCTTGGTCGCGTGCCGCGCGCGGATCTTCTCCTTGGCCTCGTCGCGCGCCGCGTGCGCCGCCTCGCGCAGCCGGATGCGGAAATCGCGCTCGCTCTCGCCCGGCCGCGAGACCAGCTCGAGCTCGCTGTTGCGCCAGAGATCGAGCGTCTCGTTGCGGTACAGGTAGTCCGCCAGCGCCTTCTTCCAGGTTTCGTGGCTCTTGGGCTTCGAGGCCTCGGGCGGCAAGGCGCCGAAGGCCTGCGCCGCGCGCGGTGCCGGCTCGAGCTCGCGCTCGTCGAAGTCCAGCGCCTGTGCCGCCTCCCAGTCGACCGCGACGCTGCCGTTGGAGAGCGGCACGAACAAGCTCGCCGCGGTCGCCATGTCGATCGAGAGCTTGGGTTCGGAGTAGTACACGCGCCCGACCGCGAAGAGCCCGGGCTGGTAGACCAGCGCGCCACCGACCGGGGCCGCCGTGCGCAGCGGCAGGAAGCACTCCGCGATGTCGGGCGGCAGGATCGGCCGGGCGGCGGCGCCCGGCGCGGCGACAGACGCGACGGCTGCGACGGCCGCGGCGGGAGCGGCGGGAGCGGCGGGTGCAGCCGGCGCGGACGTCGCGCTCACCGTGACCGGCGCCGGCGCCCGGCGCGCGCTCATCAGCTGCTTGATCTCCGGCCGCGTCAGCGGCCCGCGCAGGTACGACAGCGTCCAGCGCGTCTGGAACACCACCGGCGCCGACTCGTGCACGTTGCTCATCAGGAACACGCGCTTGCCGAGCGCCGACAGCAGCCGCTCCATCGACGCGCGGTCGAAGGCACCGCCGGTCTGCGTCGTCGCGCCCTCCAGGCCGTCGAGCACGCGCAGCTTGTCGCGCTCGGTCTGCAGCCGGCCGATGAACCACGTGCCGCAGTTGGCGAGCCCTTTGTAGTCGAGATCGACCGGGTTCTGCGTCGCCAGCACCACGCCCAGGCCGAAGGCGCGCGCCTGCTTGAGCAAGGTCAGGAGCGGCGCCTTCGAGGGCGGGTTCGCCACCGGCGGGAAGTAGCCGAAGATCTCGTCCATGTAGAACAGGGCGCGCAACGAGGTCGTGCCCGACTGCGCGCGCATCCAGCCCAGGGTCTGGTTGAGCAGCAGCGACACGAAGAACATGCGCTCGGGATCGGAGAGGTGCGCGATCGAGTAGATCGCGATGCGCGGCTTGCCGCTCGGCGTGTACAGCGCGCGGCCGACGTCGAGCGGCTCGCCCTCCAGCCAGCTGGCGAAGCTCGGGCTGGCGAGCAAATTGTTGAGCCGCATCGCCAGCGCGAAGCGCTCCTTGGCGGGGTAGAACGACTCCAGGTCGAGCACGCCGACGCGCGCGACCGGCGGCTTCTGGATCAGCTCGATCAGCCGCGCGAGATCGACGTCCTCGCCGGCGCGCCAGCTGGCGTTCAGGATCGTCGCCAGCAGGATGTGCTCGCGGCTCTGGATCGGATCGGCGTCGAGGCCGAGCAGGCCGAGCAGGCTGGTCGCGGTGCTGGCGATGCGCTCCTGGAACAGCTCGGCGTCCTCGCGCAGCGCCGCCGGCGGCGCGCTCAGCGACGAGAGGATCGAGACCGGCAAGCCGGCGGTCGAGCCGGGCGTGTAGATCGCGAACTCGGCCGACTGGCGCAGCTTCTCGATGCGCGCGCCGTCCTGGCCCCACTGCGCGAGGCCCTGCTTCCACAGCTCCGCCTGCTGCACCGCGAAGGCCTCGGGCGTCGTGCCCGCGCGCCGCGCGTCGTCGGCCTGGATCCAGGGCTGGAACTCGGCGGCACTCAGGCCGGGGAACTGCAGCAGCAGGTTCCCGAGGTCGCCCTTGGGGTCGACCACGATCGCCGGGATGCCGTCGATCGCCGCCTCCTCGAGCAGGCCGAGGCACAGGCCGGTCTTGCCGCTGCCGGTCATGCCGACGCACAGGGCGTGGGTGACCAAGTCCTTGGAATCGTAGAGCAGCAGCGCCTCGCGGGCGCCGCCGCGCTCGAGGTCGTGCTCGCGCCCGAGGTAGAAGACCCCCAGCCCTTCGAAGTCCTGCATGCGGCCGGCAAGGTACCCCACGAGCGGCCTTGCTCGGCGGGGGTGTTCGGTCCCGCACGGCGACCCTCGAAACCCGGCCCGGGGCGGGCTGGCGGCGCGGGGGAGGGGTGTGCGAGGCTTGGAACCCGACTTGCTGTTCCGGACCGCCGGCCGAGGTGCCGGCACGAACCTCATGCTCCCCACCCGGACCGCCGCCACCCTGGCCCTCCTCGCGACGCTCGCCCTCGGAGCGCCCGCCGCGGCCCAGGGGACCGACCCCGCGCCGAGCTCGGGCGACGTCACGGAGCAGGGCTCGCGCGACACCCCGGTGACGCCCCCGGCGCCCAACGGCCCGCCGTCTGGCGGCGGTGCGGCCGCGACCGACCTCGCGCCGGGCAAGTCGCCGCTGACCGCTCAGCCGCTGCCCAGCGTGCCCGGCGTGGTGGCGATCGTGCCGACCAGCCCGCCGCCGCGCGCCAAGGAGTCGCCGCGCACGCCGAGCGCCGAGGTCGAGGACCGCTCGAGCTGGGAGTCGTGGTGGATGTACAACCGCGAGAGCTGGCTCGACCTGCGCCGCCACGCGCGCGCGACGACCGGCGGAGCGGAGGCCGAGTTCCTGCCCGGCACGCGCGGCGCGGAGGGCAGCAGCGTCGCGGAGGAGGCGCTGCGCACGGACGTGCGCCCGGCGCTCGAGCACCTGCTCGAGCGCGAGCCCTCGAACGTGATCGCGGCCGAGGCGCTGATCGCGCTGGCGCGCGCCGGGGCGCCCGAGCAGGGCCTGGCGCTCTCCGAGCGCGCGCGCCGGCTGCGCAGCTTCGTCGCCCACCCCGACGCGCAGGTGTGCGAGTCGGCGACGCTGGCGCTCGGCGTGCTCGGCGAGAGCGCCGCGCTGCGCGATCTGCTCGAGCTCGCGCGCGACACGCGCGCCGGCCAGGAGCTGTGCCAGCGCGCCGCCGTGCCCTACCGCGTGCGCGCCTTCGCGGCCTACGCCGTCGGCCTGGTCGCGCTGCGCGCCGGGAACGAGGACGTGCGGCGCTACGCCGCGCGCGGGCTGCTCGAGCTGTCCGAGACGCGCGCGCTGCCGCTCGACGTGCGCGTCGCGACCGTCGGCGCGATCGGCCTGGTCGCGCTGCATTCGGATCCGAACACCTGGGACGCGGACGCGCGGCGCACGGCCGGCACGGTGCCGGCGATCGCCTCGAGCGAGGCCCTGGTGGCGCAGCTGGCGCTGGTCGTCGGCGACGTGCGCGCCAGCGCGCTGCTGCGCACGCACGCGCTGACCGCCGCCTCGCGCCTGGCGCAGGTCGCGTCGGGTGCCGCACGCAACGCCGTCGAGGACCTGTGCATCGAGCTGCTCGGCCCGTCTTCGCGCGCGCCCAACGAGCTGGCGCAGAGTGCGGCGCTGGCGCTGGCGCGCCTGTCCGACGCCGGCGACGAGCTGCGCGACCGCGCCGCGCGCCAGGCGCTGATCGGCGCCGTGCACCAGGCCGACCTCGACACGCGCCACTTCGCGCTGCTGGCGCTGGGCGAGATCATGGCGCGCGCGGACGAGGACCCCGAGCTGCCCTTCGCCGCGACCAGCGAGATCCACCGCGTGCTGACGCGCGAGCTCGAGAACGGACGCGGCGCGATGCGCAGCTTCGCCGCGCTGGCGCTGGGCCTCGCCGGCCGCAGCCTGCGCGAACAGGGCCGCACGCCCTCGGCCGAGACGCGCGAGCTCTTGTTGTGGCGGCTCGACAAGGCCACCTCGCCGGAAGAGGCGGGGGCCCTGATGCTGGCCCTCGGCCTGCGCGGCGAGAGCGCGGCCGCCGACGTGCTGGTCGCGGAGCTGGTCGAGGCCAGCGACGACCTGACGCGCTCGAGCTCGGCCGTCGCGCTGGGCCTCTTGTCCGCCCCCGCCGCGCTGGCCCCGCTGCGACGCCAGCTGGCCGCCGCCAGCGCGCGCCCGGCCGTGCTGCGCGAGACCGCGATCGCGCTGGCGCTGACCTCCGACCCGAGCCTGAGCACCGACCTCGCCGCGCAACTCGACCGCGCTCCGGGTGCGGGCGCGCAGCTCGGCCTGCTCGGCGCCCTGGCCCAAGTCGGCGACGCGCGCTCGGTCCCGACGCTGCTCGCCTGGTCCGCCGACGTGCGCCGCGCCGACACCGTGCGCGCGGCCGCGCTGCGCGCCCTGGGCAGCGTGTGCGACGCGCGCCGCCTGCCGTGGAACGAACCGCTGACGCGCGGCGCGAACTACCTGGCCGAGGTCGAGACGCTGACCGCCCGCGACGGCCGCGGCGTGCTCGACCGGCGCTGAGCCGGCGGCGGCTCAGGAGCGCACCAGGTCGCTCCAGGCGAGATCGAAGCGCGCCAGGTACTTGCGCAGGCGGTCGGCGTCGTTGGTCGAGCGCTTGGCCGCCAGCGAGGCGGCGAAGAGCTCGCGGCCCGCTTCGGACAGGGAGCGCGCGGCGCGGCAGGCCGCGACCACGTCGGCGAGTTGCACGCGGTCGAAGCGGTCGAGCGCGGCGACGCGATCGGCGCCCAGGAGCTCGACCAGGGCCTGCTGGCCTTCGTCGCCGGCCGCAGCGGGCGTCCAGGCGCGCTCGAGGCGCGCGATCTCGCCTTCGACCACCTCGGCGTTGACGCGCCCGGCCGGCGCCAGCGTCGCCATGCGCACCAGCGCGGCGTTGAAGTCGCGGAAGTTGCCGGGCCAGCGCGCGGCCTTCGAGGTGGCGAACTCGAGGAAGCGCTGGCGCGCCTCGCGGTTGAAGGTCACGCGCCGGCCGTGGCGCTCCTCCCAGCGCTCGAGCTCGAAGTCGAGGTTGGGCTCGATGTCCTCCGGCCGCTCGCTGAGGGCCGGCAGCCGGAAGGTCCACAGGTTGATGCGCGCCAGCAGGTCCTCGCGGAAGCTGCCCTGCGCCACGGCGCGCGCCAGGTCGCGGTTGGTGCCGCCGATCAGCTGGAAATCGCTGTGCACGTCGCGGTCGGCGCCGACAGGGAGGAAGCGCTTCTCCTCGACGGCCTGCAGCAGCATCGCCTGCTCGTCGAGGCCCAGCTCGCCGATCTCGTCGAGGAACAGGAGGCCGCCGTCGGCGCTGCGCAACAGGCCGGCGCGCTCCGCCAGGGCACCGGTGAAGGAGCCCTTCTTGTGGCCGAAGAGCGCGCTCATCGCGCCCTCGCCGCGCAGCGTGGCGCAGTTGACCTCGACGAAGGGGCCCGCGAGCTGGCCGCGCTGCTTCTTCAGGTCGTAGATGCGGCGGGCCAGCTGCGACTTGCCCGCGCCGGTGGGCCCGGTGAACAGCAGCGCGGCCTTCGAGTTGAGCGCCACGCGCTCGATCTCCTCGATCAGGCGGTTGAAGGCCTTGCTGCGCGTGGCGATGCCGCACTTCAGGAAGGACAGGTCGTCGGCCTGATCGCGCGCGAAGCGCGTCTTGAGCCGGTCGTACTTGGAGAGATCGAGATCGATCACCGTGTAGCTGCCGCGCGGGTCGCGCTCGTCGCCGCGCGGCGGCGAGGTCTGGATCAGCCGCGCCGGGATGCGGCGCGTCTCGACCAGGAGGAACAGGCAGATCTGCGCCACGTGCGTCCCGGTGGTCACGTGCACGAGGTAGTCGTGCTCCTCGGGCTGGAAGGCGTAGGCGCGCGCGAAGGCGTCGGTCTTGGCGTAGACCTCGGCGAAGTCCCAGGGGTCGTCGAGCTCGATCTCGGTCACGCGCACCTCGGTCTCGGGCGAGATCGAGCGCACGTCGGCGACCACCGCGTCGGTCAGCTTCTTGAAGCGCCGCTGGCTCAGGAGCTCCAGCCGGTCGACGACCAGGTCTTCCTGCCGGCACAGCGACACGGTCGGCCGCCAGTTGTCCCAGCGCTTGGGCCCGACGCTGTGGTCGAGCGTGGTGCCGAGGAAGCCGAGCACGACGGTCGGGCGGCGTTTCTTATCCATTGGGATAGGAGATTATCGGAAGGGATCGGATTCTTCGCGCCAGGCTGCGGTCGCAGACCGCCATTGGACGCGGAACTGCGGACACAAGGCTCTGCCTGGAAATGACTTGCAGCACGGGCCGCGCGCCGCCCGGCGACCCTGGCACACGGCCTGCCCTCAGGTCGGCGCGGCCCGACGCCGCCACGGAGCCCGACGCCATGGTCAACCTCAACCTCTTCCGCACGCTGCGCGGCCTGCTCGCACCGGTCGCCGGGACGCGCAACGCCGAGGGTGCTCCCGCCTACGCGCTGAGCCCCGAGCACGCGCTGGCGCAACTCGCCGCGACCGGCACGCTGCACGGCACGTTCTACGCCAGCGACGCCGAGCAGCTCGACGAGCTGGTCGAACTCGCGCGTCAGGTCGAGCCGGGCTTCCTCGCGCGCACCGCGCTGTGGGCGCGCCAGCACGGCCACATGAAGGACGTGCCGGCGCTGCTCCTCGCGCTGCTCGCGACGCGCGACCTGGCGCTCTTCGAGCGCGTGTTCCCGCGCGTGATCGACAACGGCCGCATGCTGCGCACCTTCGTGCAGATCCTGCGCTCGGGTGCGGCCGGCCGGAGGTCCTTCGGCTCGGCCCCCAAGCGCGCGCTGCGCGAGTGGCTGGCCTGTCGCAGCGAGGACGAGCTCTTGCGCGCTACGACCGGTCAGAGCCCTTCGCTGTCCGACATCGTGCGCATGCTGCACCCCAAGCCCGCCACCGACGCGCGCCGCGCGTTCTACGGCTGGCTGCTCGGCCGCGAGCACGTCGAGGCCGACCTGACCGAGCTGGTTCGTTCTTTCGAAAACCGCAAGCGTGATGCCCAGGCCCCGCTGCCGGCCGTCCCGTTCGAGCTGCTGACGTCGCTCGAACTCTCGACTGCCGAGTGGGTGACCGTGGCGCGCCGCGCCAGCTGGCAGCAGACGCGCATGAACCTGAACACCTTCGCGCGCCATGGCGTCTACGCCGCGGATCCGGAGGTGATCGGGCTGCACGCCGCACGTCTGTGCGACGCGACGGCGCTGGCCCAGGCCCGCGTGCTGCCCTACCAGCTGCTCGCGGCCTGGAAGAGCGCCTCGCCCGCCCTGCCCGCGGCCCTGACCGCGGCGCTGCAGGACGCGCTCGAGCTCGCCACCGCCAACGTGCCCGCCTGGACCGGACGGATCGTCGTCTGCCCCGACGTTTCGGGGTCGATGCAGTCGCCGGTCACCGGTCGGCGCGGGAGCGCCACCAGCGCGGTGCGCTGCATCGACGTGGCCGCGCTCGTCACGGCCTGCGTGCTGCGCAAGAACCCCACGGCGCGCGTGCTGCCCTTCGAGCAGACCGTCGTCGACGTGCGACTCAACCCGCGCGACAGCGTCGTGACGCTCGCCAGCCAGCTGGCGGCCGTCGGCGGCGGCGGCACGAACTGCTCGGCGCCGCTCGCGCAGCTGAACCGCGAGCGCGACGAGGCCGACCTGGTGCTGTTCGTGTCGGACAACCAGTCGTGGGTCGACGCGCGCCAGGGGGCGACGGAGATGCTGCAACAGTGGAACGCACTGCGCGCGCGCTGCCCGCAGGCGCGCCTGGTCTGCCTCGACCTGCAGCCCGGCACCACCACCCAGGCGCTCGAGCGTCTCGACGTGCTCAACGTCGGGGGCTTCAGCGACCAGGTCTTCACGCTGATCTCGGACTTCGCCGCCGGCCGTCTCGCCTCTGACCACTGGGTCGGGGTGATCGGCGCACTCGAGGCCTGAGATCGACAAGAACGGTCCGGCGTAGAGCGGATGCGGGCGGGACTACACCAGTCCAGTCGGGTCTCGCCCACCCTCGCCGCGCTCCGCCGGACCACGCTGCTCTGCTCGACAACTCGCACACGGGAGGAATGCCGCGCGGGACTCCATGGCTACACCGGGTTCGAACCCCGGGCGGGCCGCAAGGTCCGCGGTCTCGCGCAACTTCGTCCTCCCGCCTCCAGTCGCGGCGGTGCCAGTGAAGCCGCCGCGAGCGGTGGGGGATCCGCGCGCGCGCCCTGCAATGGGGTCGCGTGACGCGGATCCCCCGGGCCGTCGCATCCATCACCTGCTCACGATCGCTACAGTTCCGAGGACATCCGTCATGCAACCCAACTACGAAGTCATCGAGGTCGAGAACGGCGTGCCCATCAAGGCCTGGGTGCGCGGCGTGCCCTTCGACGACGGGGCGCGCGCCCAGCTGGTCAACGTCGCGCGCCTGCCCTTCGTCCACAAGTGGGTCGCGGCGATGCCCGACGTCCACTGGGGGATCGGCGCCACGGTCGGCAGCGTGATCCCGACCGTCGGCGCGATCATCCCCGCGGCGGTCGGCGTCGACATCGGCTGCGGCATGATGGCGGTGCAGACCTCGCTGACCGCGAGCGACCTGCCCGACAGCCTCAAGGGCTTGCGCGCCGCGATCGAGCGCGCCGTGCCGCACGGCCGCACGCTGGGTCGCAAGGGCCGCGGCGGTCGCGACGAGGGTTCGTGGCACGACCTGCCCGGGCGCAACGTCGCGGCGTGGACGGAGCTCGAGCCCGGCTTCCGCCGCATCGCCTCGAAGCACCCCGCGGTCAAAAACGCCAACCACGCGAGCCACCTGGGCACGCTCGGCACGGGCAACCACTTCATCGAGGTCTGCCTCGACGAGGCCGAGCAGCTCTGGCTGCTGCTGCACTCGGGTTCGCGCGGCGTCGGCAACAAGATCGGCACCTACTTCATCGAGCTGGCGAAGGAGGACATGCGCCACGCGCTCGGCAACCTGCCCGACAAGGACCTGGCCTACTTCCCCGAGGGCGCCGAGCACTTCGCGGACTACGTCGAGGCCGTCGAATGGGCCCAGCGCTTCGCGATGACCAACCGCGCCCTGATGATGCAGGCCGTCGTCGCGGCGCTGCGCGAGCTGCCCGGCTTGCCCGGGTTCACGACCGAGCGCATGGCGGTCAACTGCCACCACAACTACGTCGCGCGCGAGCACCACTACGGCCAGGACGTGTTCCTGACCCGCAAGGGCGCGGTGCGCGCCGGCGCGGGCGAGCTCGGCATCATCCCCGGCTCGATGGGGGTCCAGAGCTACATCGTGCGCGGCAAGGGCCAGCCCGAGAGCTTCGATTCGTGCTCGCACGGCGCGGGCCGCCAGCTCAGCCGCACCAAGGCCAAGGAGCTCTTCACCCTGGCCGACCACGCCGAGGCGACGAAGCACGTCGAGTGCCGCAAGGACAAGGACGTGATCGACGAGACGCCGATGGCCTACAAGTCGATCGACCACGTGATGGCCGCCCAGTCGGACCTGGTCGAGGTCGTCCACACGCTGCGCCAAGTCGTGTGCGTCAAGGGTTGAACCGGTGACGAGCCTGATCACGATCGACGGCAGCCGCGGCGAGGGCGGCGGGCAGATCCTGCGCACGTCGCTGGGGCTCTCCCTGGCGACGGGCCGGCCCTTTCGCATCGAGCGCATCCGCGCCGGGCGCGAGAAGCCGGGGCTCTTGCGCCAGCACCTGACCGCGGTGCTGGCGGCGACCGAGATCGGCGCGGCGCGCGTCGCCGGCGCGGAGCTCGGCTCCGAGGCCGTCGAGTTCCATCCCGGGGCCGTGCGCCCCGGCTCCTACCGCTTCGCGATCGGCACGGCGGGCAGCGCGACCTTGGTGCTGCAGACCGTGCTGCCCGCGCTGTTGACCGCCGCCGAGCCGACCACGCTGGTGCTCGAGGGCGGCACGCACAACCCCTTCGCGCCGCCGGTCGATTTCCTGGAGCGCAGCTTCGCGCCGCAGGTCGCGCGCCTCGGTGCGCGGCTGGAGATCCGCCTCGAGCGCCACGGCTTCTTCCCCGCCGGCGGCGGGCGCGTCGCCCTGACCATCACGCCCGCGGCGCGGCTGACGCCCTTCGAGCTCGTCGCGCGCGGCGCGAGCCGCGGCCGCCGCGCGCGCGCGCTGGTCGCGCTGCTCTCGGAGCGCATCGGCGAGCGCGAGCTCGGCGTCGTGCGCGCGCGGCTGGGCTGGGAGGCGGAGCAGTGCCAGGTGCTCTCGATCCGCGACTCGGCCGGGCCCGGCAACGCGCTCAGCCTCGAGCTCGAGTACGAGGAGGTCACCGAGGTGCTGACCGCCTTCGGGGCCAAGGACCGCAGCTCCGCCGCCGTCGCCGAGGACGCCGTCGCCCAGCTCGGCCGCTACCTCTCGACGCCCGCGCCGGTCGGCGAGCACCTCGCCGACCAGCTGCTGGTCCCGCTGGCCCTGGCCGGCGGCGGCCGCTTCGTCTGCGGCGAACCGAGCTCGCATGCGCGCACCAACGCCGAGGTGATCGAGCGCTTCCTGCCCGTGCGCATCGCCTTCGAGCCCGGCGCGGGGGGCACGACCGAGGTGCGCGTCGAGCGCGCGTTGACCGGCCGTTGACAGGCCGCTCGGCGCGCCGCGCTACGGTCGGGCCGATGGCGGGGGCACGCACAGCGGGGGCGATCTGGCGCGAACGCGGCGTGCTCGCGGTCGGGCTGCTCTCGGCGCTGGTGCTGCTCGGCGCGGCGCTGCTGCCGGCCAACGATCCCGAGCAGGCGGGGAAGACGGCGTTGGCGCAGCTCGTCGCGCGCACGGAGCAGGCCGTGGTCGCGGAGTGGCAGCGCAGCTTGCGCGAGACGGAGCCGCCGGCGCCGGCGGTCAGCGCGCAGTTCGTCGCCGACGCGCGCCGGGCGGAACGCTTGCGCGCGGCGACGCCGACGCTCGGCAGCCCGAACACCGAGCGCTCCTTCGAGTTCGGGAAACCGGTCGACGCGGCGGCCTCGGCCTTGCTCGCCGAGGCGGCCGAGCGCCTGGAGCGCGGCGAGGGCGGCGAGGCGGCGGCGATCGTCGCCGAGGTCTCGGCCAAGCAACCGTCGGCGCGCGTGCGCGTCGAGGCGCTGCAGATCGGCGTGCGCGCAGCGGTGCGCGGCGGTGAGCTGGCGCGCGCGCGCGAGCTGGCGAGCGAGGCGGCGACGGCGCTCGAGCTCGACTCGCTGGCGGCGGCCGAGACGAGCTTGCGCGCGATCTTGGCGGCCGCACCGGCGTGGACAGAGGCGCCGCCGGGTCCGCAGGTGCTCGACGCGGTCGGCGCCTGGTGTCACCACGCGGCGGCGGGGACGGGCCTGCGCCTGGTCCGCGATCCGGCGGGCTTCGTCGCGCTCGACGGCCTGCCGGCGCTGCAGGCCTGGAGTGAGCGCGTCGCCGCCCTGCCGCTCGACGCGGCGCGCCGGGCGCTGGTCGCCGACGTGCTGCCCGCGGCGGCGGAGCGGGCGCTGCAGCGGGCCCTCCCCGAGCTCGCCGAGGGCGCCGTCGGCGGGGAGTGGCGCCTCGTGCCGACGAGCGCGGGCTTGTATGCGCAGCGCGCGGGCGCGGCGGGCGAGACCGTCGGCCAGTTCGTGCTCGCCGCGGACCTCGCGCGCGCGTTCGACGCGCGCGCGCGCGGCGCCGAGCTCCTGCCCGACGGCCTGGCGCTCGACTTCCGCGGCGACGACGCCGCACTCGGCACGGCGCTGACCGGCCGCATCGCGCTGGCGGGCGCCGAGCTCGGCTGCGTCCTGCGCCACGCCGACCCCGAGGCGCTGGTGCGCGGCGAGGCGCGGCGCCAGGTCTTCGTGCGCGCGGCGCTGTTCGTGATGGCGGGCTTCGCGCTGGTCACCGGCGTCCTGATGGCGCGCGCGCTGCGGCGCGAGCGGCGCCTGGCGGAGCTCAAGACCGACTTCATCGCCAGCGTCAGCCACGAGCTGCGCACGCCGCTGGCTTCGATCCTGCTGCTGGCCGAGAACCTCGAGGCCGGCCGCGCGCGCGAGCCCGAGGCGGCGCAGCGCTACCACGGCCTGATCCGGCGCGAGGCGCTCAGGCTCGCGCGCCTGGTCGACGACGTGCTCGACTTCTCGCGCCTGGAGCGCGGCCGCTCGCTCGAGCTGCGCCTCGAGGAGACGGCCGCGGCCCCGGCGGCGCGGGGTTGGGCCGAGGAGCTGGCCGCCTGGGCCGCCCGCTACGAGCTGCGCTTCGAGGCGCGCCTGGCCGATCTCGCCGGTACGCTGGCGCTCGACCGCGACGCGCTGCAGCGCGCGCTGTTCAACCTGGCGGAAAACGCGCGCAAGCACTCGGGCTCGAAGGAGATCGAGCTCGGCGTGCGCGCCGCGGACGGCCAGCTGGTGATCGGCCTGCGCGACCACGGCCGCGGCGTGCCGGTGCACGCGCGCGCGCGCGTCTTCGAGCCCTTCGTGCGCCTGAGCGAGGGCCCCGAGGCCGCGCCGGGCACCGGGCTCGGCCTGGCGATCGTGCGCGAGATCGTGCAGGGCCACGGCGGTACGATCGCGGTCCGCGACCCGGACTCGGGCGCGGGTGCCTTGTTCGAGATCCGACTGCCCTGGAGCGCCGGCGAGGAGCGGCCGCGATGACGACGAGGATCCTGGTCGTGGAGGACGAGGAGCCGCTGCGCCTGGCGCTGTGCGACGCGCTGCGGGCCGAGGGCTTCGAGGTGCTCGAGGCGGCCGACGGCGAGGCCGGGCTCGCGCTCGCGCTGCGCGAGGGCCCCGAGGTCGTGCTGCTCGACCTGATGCTGCCCAAGCGCGACGGCTTCGCGGTGCTCAAGGCGCTGCGCGCCGACCGGCTGCAGGCGGCGGTGATCATCCTCTCGGCGCGCGGCGAGGAGTGGGACCGCGTGCAGGGTTTCGAAGTCGGCGCCGACGACTACGTGGTCAAGCCCTTCTCGATGCGCGAGCTCTTGATGCGCATCAAGGCCGTGCAGCGGCGCGCCGAGGGGGCGGCGCCGGGCCTGGTCCAGCAGGACGGCAAGGTGCGCTTCAGCGCGGTGACGGTCGACTTCGCCGCCTACGCGCTCGAGCGCGACGGCCAGCGCCAGGGGCTCTCGAAGAAGGAGCTCGACCTCCTGCGCTTCTTCCTGGCGCATCCCGGCAAGACGCTCTCGCGCGACGTGATCCTCGACGCGGTGTGGGCCGCCGACGAGTACCCGACCACGCGCACGATCGACATGCACGTGCTCAAGCTGCGGCGCAAGCTCGAGGCCGATCCGGAGCACCCGCGCCACATCCGGACGGTGCACGGCGTCGGCTACACCTTCGAGCGCGACGGGGACCGTTGACGCCGCGTTGACGGGGAATCGAGTTGCCCATGACAAGCCTGGTCGATGACGGTCGTCGAATGCAGTCCACGCGCGGAGGAGCCCCCGACCGCGTCGGAGCACCGACCATGAAGAACATCGTCTCCTCGGCCTGCGCCGTGTTGTTGGCCCTGCTGCTGGTCCTGACCCTGGCGCGCGTCGCGACGGCGCAAGACGGCGCGGCGCAGCGCTACGTGTGGACCGGCGTGCGCCTCGAGAACGGCGTGCGGATCGGGTCGCCGCCCGTGCTGGCGGAGAGCACCGTCGTCTACGGCGACGGCGCGCGCGGCCTCGTGCAGCGCGTCCACCCGCGCGCCCACGCCGAGGCGCTCGAGCGCGAGCTGGCGTCGATCCAGCTGGGCATCGAGGTCGACGGCCGCTGGGAGGAGGCGCAGCAGGCGCTCGACGAGCTGTGGGTGCGCGCCGCCTGGCGCGAGACCTACGCCGGCCGCCGAGACGTGCTCACGCAGCTCGCGCTCGCACGCGCGGTCCACCTCGCGCGCCGCGGCCAAGGCGAAGCGGCGCGCGCAGCGCTCGGGGCGCTCTGGCCGGACGCGGGTGCCCTGGCGAGCTTCGGCGCGCGCTTCGAGCTCGTGCCGGCCGACGAGGCAGCGCTGGCGGAAGAGCGCGCGGCGCTGGCCGAGCCGGCGCTGCTCGCGGCCGAGGCGCAGCTCAAGAGCGGCCCGGCGGGGCAGGCCCCGGCACAGTCGACTGATTCGGCGATCGAGGCGCGCGTGCGGGACTTCGTCGAGAATCGGCAGATGAATTCGCTGTTGGACATCGGAGTTCGCGCTGCTCCAGCGTTGGAGAAACTGATTGCCGAGGACCCCGAGGCCTACCCGGTGGCCGAGACGGTCGACCCGCTCTATTGGCTGCTCCTGCTCGACGAGGGGCGGGGTGCGCGCGCGGTGACGGAACTCGCAAGGAAGGGCGGCTTCATGGCGCGCAAGCGCAGCTTGCGCGATATCAAGAGCGCAGACGTGCTGGGTGACGAGGGGACGTGGAGCCCGGGCGCGGACCCACGGACGCCGCCGCTGCTGATCGAACGCGAGTGGGTGCCGGCGCTCGAGGCGCTGGCCGAGCACGCCGACGTGCGCGGCGAGACCTGCACGGCCGTGCGCATGCTGGCGGTGCAAGACGCGCTGACGCCCAAGCTGCAGCAGCTGCTGATCGCAGCCCTGCGCGACAACGAAGCGGGCACGCGTCAGGCGGCGCTGGCGACGCTCGATGGCGTGCCTCGACGCGCCTCGGTCAGCGCCGTGATGCGCGCCGTGCTCGACCACCCCGAGGCCGCGGTGCGGCGCGCTGCGGCGGAGCACCTGCTCTCGGAGCCCGACCCGAACGAACTCCTGTCGCGCGTGCGCGACGAGGACGTGGAGGTGCGCCGGCGCGCGGTCCGCAGCCTGGGTCGGCGCCAAGTGTGGGTGCCGGTCTACAGGATTGACGGCTCGCTCTCCAAGGAGGGGCGCAACTTCACGCCTCAGCTCGGGAAGGCCGGGCTCGATGCGCTGACGGTGCTCGCCGCCGATCCGGTGGCGAGCGTGCGCAGCGAGGCCTACCGCATCCTGCTGGGCCTCGAGACGCCTGTCGCCAAGGAGGTCTACGTGCGCATGGCCGACGATCCCGACGCCGACGCGCGAGCCGTCGTGCTCAAGGAGATCGAGATCGGCAACCCCGCGCTGGCGGAGATCCTGAACAAGCTCGCCACCGACACCGACCCCGACGTGCGCCACGGCTTCGAGGAACGGCTGGAGAAGGTCGCACACCAGGGCCCGCCCGGCGAGTCCGCCTCCTTCGAGCCCTTCCTGCCCGGTTACCTCGCCTACCTCCACCAACTCGAGGGCGAGGCGCTGGCGAAGGGCAATGCGGTCTGGGGCTCGGCTCTGCACCGGGCCCTGCACTCGCCGCGCGGCATCCGAGAGGTGCTGCCGGTGTTGCTGGCCAAGGCCAACCCGCGGCAGGCGTGCGAGATCCTCGAGCGCATGCCGTTCCAGCCGTCGGGCAGTGCCGCGGCCGTGGAACCGGTGCCACCGTCCGCGGCGCTGCGCGCGCTCGATCCGGGCCTGCTGGTGAAGCTCCTGCTGCTGGCCGAGTCCGCGGGAGACAAGGCCACGGGCCTGGAGAACGCCTGCGCGGGTGCGCGCCGCGACACGCGCGCGGGAGCCGACCTTTCGGCGGCCTGGAACGCGCTCCTGGCCGATGCGACGACAGCGCGGCGGCTGCGCGTCCACGCCGCGGGCGTCGCCTGCATCCGGGCGAGCGAGGAGAGCCTGCGCAACATCCACGCGCTGCTCTGCGACGCGAGCTGGAAGGCGCAGCCGCTGACGAGCGAGGAGCACAGGGGCCTGGTCGCGTTCGCCGAGGAGCTCGGCCGCGCCCAGGCGTCGGCGACGATCCTGGCCTGGATCCAGGACCGCGCCGTCCAGGACGCGCCGCTCAGTGTGATGCTCGCCCGCGGGATCGAAGTCCGCGACTCGGAGGGCTGGTCGCAGCCGATCCTGGAGCGCTTCCTCGGCGCGACCAGCAACGAGGCGTACCAGCTCGTCAGCGTCCAGCTGATGAAGCTCCCCGCCAGCCCCGACGCGCGCGCGCTGGCCGTGCTGCGCCAGGCCGTGCGCCAGCCCTACGCAGGACCCTGGGCCGTGCGCTCGATGGCACGCATGCGCCACCCCGAGGTCCTCGAGCTCCTGGGCGCCTGCCTGTCGGCGGACTGGCTCGCGGACGCCGCGGCGCGCGGTGAGCTGCAGAAGCTCGCCGCCGTCGGCCTGACCGCGAACATGTCCGAAGCCGCCGCCGAGAAGCTGCTCGCCGGCGTCACGCAGGCCGTGACCAAGGAGGCGCGCGACGCCTGCCTCGACGGCCTGGCGCAGATCCGCCAGTACCTCGACGAGCGCCAGCGCTGGCTGGTGCGCGACAACCAGCTCGAGCAGCGCGCCGAAGCGGTGCGCCAGGTCGTGCTGCTGCTGGCCGACCCTGACGCGGCGACACGCGCCCAGGCGGCGCGCTCGCTGGCGACGCTCGACGCCCTGGAGCACCTGCCCAAGCTGATCGCGCTGCTCAAGGACAAGTCGCCCGAGGTGCGCGCGGCCGCCCAGCAGGCGCTCGATCAGCTCAACGCGCGAAGCGTCAAGAAGAACTGATGCTCCGCGGCCGCGGCGACTAGAATCCCGCGCGTGTCGAGCGACACGCAGCAGCGACTCGAACGCGCCATCGCCGGCGAGCGCGGTGCCTTCGGCGAGCTCGCCGCGCGCCACCGCGGCCGGCTCCTGGCCTTCCTGCGCGCGCGGCGCGGGCCGCGGCTCTCGGTCGAGCTCGAAGACGTGCTGCAGGAGACGCTGCTCGAGGCGGCGCGCAAGATCGGCGGATTCGAGGCGCGCGCCGAGGATCCCAGCGGCGGCTTCTACGCCTGGCTGGTCGCGATCGCGCGGCTCAAGCTCGCGGAGGCCGAGCGCGCGGCGCAGGCCGCGAAGCGCGCGCACGCGGTCGAGCTCGGCGACGCGCACGAGCATCCCGGCACCAGCCCGAGCGCGGCGGCGCGGCGGTCCGAGGCGCGGGAGCTGGCGCTGGCGGCGCTGGCGCAGCTGCCCGAGCGCCAGGCCGAGGCGCTGCGCCTGCGCTACCTCGAAGGGTTGAGCGTCGCCGAGACCGGCGCGCGCCTGGGCGTCGGCGCGCCGGCGGTCAAGGCGCTGGTCGCGCGCGGCATCGGGGAGCTCGGCGCGCGCCTGGCGAAGTTCCGCACGGATTCAGCGCGACCTGTCGACGAGTCACCGCCATGAGCGGGGTGGACCCCGACCCGGAGCCCCCCGTGAGCGACCCCGAAGCCGAACCCGTCAGCCCGCTGGCCGAACTCCAGGACCGCCTGCTCGAGCGCATCCTGGCCGGCGAGGACCTCGACCGCGCCGCCGTGCTGCGCGAGCACCCCGCGCACGCCGCGGCCCTGGCGCGCTTCTTCGAGGTCGTCGACGCGATCGAGGTCGACCCGCGCGCCGAGCTGCCCGCGCCCTCGCGCCTGGGCGAGTTCGAGATCGTGCGCGAGATCGGCCGCGGCGGCATGGGCATCGTCTACGAGGCCCAGCAGCCGAGCCTCAAGCGCCGCGTCGCGCTCAAGGTCCTGCCGCCGGCGCTGGCGCGCGACCCGCGCCGCCGCGCGCGCTTCCAGCGCGAGGCCGAGGCCGCCGCGCGCCTGCGCCACCCCGGGATCGTGCCGGTGTTCAGCGTCGGCGAGGCGGGCGGCGCGCCGTTCTTCGCCATGGAGCTGGTCGACGGCCGGCCGCTGTCGGAGATCCTGCGCGCGCGGCGCGAGGGGGCGGAGAGCGGGGAGGCCGATCCGACCGGCGCGCTGCGCACACCGGGGAGCTGGCGCAGTTGGGCGCTCGCCACCGCCGCGCGCCTGGCCGAGGCGCTGTCCTACGCGCACGCGCACGGCATCCTGCACCGCGACGTCAAGCCGGCGAACATCCTGGTCGAGGCCCAGGGCACGCCGCGTCTGACGGATTTCGGCATCGCGCTCGACCTCGACGCAAGCGAGCTGACGCAGACCGGCGAGGTGTGCGGCTCGCCCTGCTACATGAGCCCCGAGCAGGCCTTCCGCCGCGAGCAGCCGCTCGACGAGCGCTCGGACGTGTACTCGCTCGGCGTCACGCTGTACGAGATGCTGCTCGGCCGGCTGCCCTACGCCGGCACGACCAGCGCCGAGTACTTCGGCTCGCTGCACTCGGGCGCTCTGGTCGCGCCGCGGCGTGTCGACCCGGAGCTGCCGGCGGCGATCGAGGCCGTGCTGCTGCGCGCGCTGGAGCGCGACCCGCACCGGCGCTACGCCTCCGCGGCGGAGTTCGCGGCCGACCTCGAGGCGCTCGGCGCGGGCCGCGCCCCGGCGACGCCGCGCCGGTCGAGCGGCGCGCGGCGCTGGCTGTGGCTCGCGGCCGCGGCGTGCGTGCTGTTCGGCGGCGCCGGCGTCTGGATCTTGCGCTCGCTGCCCGCGCCCGACGGATTGCTCGCCGGCCTGCGCGACGGCTTGCGCGATTCCGTCGCGGCGCAGCTGATCGGCTGGACGCCCGCTCGCGAGGAGCTCGCGCGCCTGGCGGACGGCGCCGTCGCGCCGGCCGAGGCCGAGGCGCAGCTGGCGCGCTGGCTCCAGGCCGGCGTGCGCCTGCGCGGCGTCCTGGCGCGCTCCGCCGTGGCGCGCGACGAGTGCTGGATCCAGTACGGGGCACCCGCGGGCGTCGACGAGAGCTTGTGCCTCGCCTGGCTGTGGGAGCTGTCCGTCGACGGCGGTGCGTGGGAAGCGGCCCACAACGGCAACGCCGGCCTGACCGGCGGCAACCGCGGCCTGAGCGTGGTGCGGCCGGCGGTCGAGCGCGACCTGTGGGACGTGCTCGGCGAGCGCCGCGAGCGCGACTCGCTGCGCTTGCGCCACCGCCTGCGCATCCTGTTGACGCGCGGCCGCGTCGGCGAGCTGCCCGACGCGGCGGCCTTCGAGACCACGACGCGCGGCTGGCCGGGCGCGCGCTGGACCTGGACCAGCCCCGAGCGCACGGTCTTCGTCTACGACGACTACCCGGCCGACTACCCGAGCGTGCGCAGCGACGAGGAGCTCGATGCCGAGCTGTGCAGCGTCCTGACGCCCGCGCGCGTGTTCTTCGACAAGCTCGTCACCAGCGGCGGCGCGCGCTCGCTGCGCCTGGGGCTGGAGTACGGCACGCAGCGCGCCAGCCTGGCGGCCTGCTGCGAGGCCGAGCTGTGCGACCCCGCCGACGGCCGCGTGCTCGCGCGCACGCGCTGGGCGCGCAACGATCCGCGGCCGGGCGGCGCGAACTCGGTCGAGTCCACCCAGACTTTCTACCTCGACTTCGAGCTGGCCGAGGCCGACGCGCGCCTGCCGCTCGAGCTCGAGGCCGGCCGCGTCGCGTCGCTGCGCCTGGTGCTGCGCCCCTCGCGCGCGGTCGCGCTCGGCGAGCCGGACATCGACGAGTACTGGGGCGGCACCCTCGACGTCGTCGTGCCGCTCGCGCGCCGGCGTCCCTGAGGTGCAGGCTTCAGCAGAGCTGCAGCGCGCCCGCGAGCGAGAGCAGGTTGGCCAGCGCCACCGTCAGCGACCAGCTCAGGGGCCGCGCGCGCAAGAGCAGCGCGAGCGCGACGCACACGCTCGCCCCGACGTGCACCAGTCCGGCCAGGCCGAGCAGCAGCACGAAGGCCAGCGGCGTGGCGTAGCCGAGGTCGAGCCCGTGCTCGCCGAACCACGCGACGCCGAGCCAGAAGAGCACGAGCAGCAGCGCCGAACCGGTCGCCGAACCCAGCCCGAGCCAGGCGGTGCTCGGCGGTCGGGGAGCGGGAGCGGCGGGTTCGAGGCTGGACATCGCAGGCGCGCCCGAGCGGCGCACCTCCAGCTATCGGCTCGGCGGCGGCTGGCGGTGAAGCCCGGCCCGCCGCGCGTGTCCGGCACTCAGGCGTCCGGTCCCAGCATGCCGTGCAGCAGCTCCCAGCCCGACCAGTCCTGGCTGTGGAAGGCCGTGTCCTTCGTCTTCCACACGTAGGCCAGGCCCTGCTTCGCCGTCGCGCGCGCGTCGCCGGTCAGGTGCGCGAACCAGCCCGGGCTGCGCTCGCCGCGCAGGAAGGCCTGCTGCGCCAGGGCCCAGCCGAAGAGCGGCGCGGACATGTACTCGGGCTTGATCACCTTCGTCCCCGGCCAGCGCGTGCACTGCGAGACCCAGGCGCGCGGGCTGTTGGCCAGGAAGATGCCCAGGCCGTGGTGCACGACGCACAGGTCGGTGGTCAGCTCGTTGTCGGGCTCCTCGCCGCCCAGGCGCCCGTCGCCGAGCAGCTTCAGGTGCGAGAGCTCGTGCGCCATCGTGCCGATCAGCGCGATCGGCGCCTGGAACTCGGCGGGCGAGAGCTGGATGCGCTCCTGCACGCCGTCGGAGCGGTAGTAGCCGGCCGCGCCGCCGATCGCATGCCCGGCGCTGTTGATCAGGCCGAGCTCCTTGGGCTCGTTCATCACTTCGAGCTCGACGCGCCCCGGATCGACGTCCATGTAGCCGCACACGCGCTCGAACAGCGCCTGCAGCGTCAGGCCGCGCGGCTCGAAGATCTCCGGGAAGTGCACGCGGTCGGGCAGCACCGGCGGGCGCTCGAGGAAGAACTGCTCGCCGAAGTGCTCGCTCAACCAGCGCAGCCGGCCCTCGATCCACAGCTTCGAGATCGGGTCGGCGGGGCAGCGCGGTCGGAACCAGCCGAGCATCGGGCGTCCTTCGCGCGGCGTCGCACTCAGGCGCGCTGGAAGCAACGCGCCAGCGTCAGGTCCTGTTCGCGGTAGCTCGACGGCCGGCCCTCGCCGTACAGCTTCTCGGGCCGGCCGCTGGTGCGGAAGAAGCGCAGGCGGCAGAACAGCTGGCCGTCGTCGACCAGGAAGGGCACGTCGTGCGCGCGCACCTCGAGCACCGCGGGCGTGCCGCCCGGCAGCTGGCGGCCGTCGGGCGTCGTGCGCCAGCCGAAGCCGTTGTCGAAGAAGCCCGCGTAGTTGTTGCGCAGCTCGCCGATGCCGATGTCGACCGGCAGCATCTCGGCCGCGTGCTTGGGCGGGATCGAGAGCCGCTCCTTGCTGGCGAAGATGTAGAAGCTGCCCGGGCCGAGGATGCAGCGGCCCTTGCGCGCGTGCACCGGCTCCCAGAAGTCGAGCACCTCGTGCGCGCCGTCCTTGGAGAACTCGAGCACGTCGGTGTGGTGCGCGGCGCGCCAGCCAGCCGGGTCGCGGCCCTCGAGGCCGACCGAGAGCGCCAGGCAACCGTCCTCGTCGATGCGCAGCTCCTCGGCCTTGAGCCGGCGCTCGCCGTCGTGCAGCAGCGGCGTGCGCGCGTGCAGCGCCTCGAGCTCCTGCCGGTCGAGCGCCGCCTGGCCCTGCATCAGGCGCAGCTGGCACAGCCGGTCGCCGCGCCGCAGGCGCACCGGGAAGGACAGCGGCGCGACTTCGATCCACAGCTTGCCGAGGTACCCGCCGGGCGCCTCGTCGAAGCGCGGGTGGCCGTCGCACAGCACGCGCGTGAAGATGTCGCAGCGGCCGGTCGAGCTGCGCGGGTTGAAGCGCGCGCGCAGATCGGCGGGCAGCCCGAGCTCCTCCTCGAGCTGCACCAGGTAGACCTGCCCCTTTTCGAACACCGCCCCCTGGCGCTCGAGCGAGAGCTCCGCGATCGCCAGCTCGTTGAGCCGCGTCTCGAGCGGCGGCCCGCCCGGCAGGAACCCCGAACGCACGCGCCAGGCCTTGGGCCCCAGGCGCAAGTCGAGGCTCGCCGGCTGCACCTGCTCCGGCCGGATGTTGGCCGCCGGCGGTCGCGTGCGCACGGCCTTGCCGAGCAAGGCTCGGATCTCGCTGTCGACCAGCAGGTGGCCGCGGTGGTCTCGGATGCTCATGGGGGCCGAGAGGGTAGCGCGCTGCGAGCGAAAGGTCAGCGCGCCAGACGCGCGATCAAGGCCGCGCGGTCGTGGGGGAGTTGTTCGGCGTGCAGCGGACGGCTGCGCAGCGCCGCCAGCGCGGGCGGGAGCTCGAGCGTCCGGCCGAGGATCGGTTCGAGCGCCTCGGCGAACTTGGCGGGGTGGGCGGTGGCGAGGAACACGCCGACTTCGCCGGGCTGCAGGCGCTCGCGCAGCACGCGGTGGGCGACGGCGGTGTGGGGGCAGGCGAGGTAGTCGAGCGCGGCCAGCGCCCGGACCTCGGCGCGCGTCGCGTCGTCGTCGGCGCGGCCCCAGCGCAGCGCGCCGCGCAGGCGCGCCAGGTCGCCGCCGAACAGGTGCTCGATGCGCTCCCAGTTGCTCGGCGCGCCGACGTCCATCGCGTTCGAGAGCGTCGCGACCGAGGAACGCGGCTCGTAGCGGCCCGTGTCGAGGTAGCGCGGCACGCTGTCGTTGGCGTTGGTCGCGGCGACGAAGTGCGCGACGTCGAGGCCCAGCGCCCGGGCGTAGAGACCGGCGCACAGGTTGCCGAAGTTGCCGCTCGGCACGCTGACCACCACCGGCCGCTGCTCGCCGCGCGCGCGGAGCTGCGCCAGCGCCTCGAAGTAGTACAGGCACTGCGCCAGGAGGCGCGCGATGTTGATCGAGTTGGCCGACACGAGGCCGTGCTGCTCGACCAGCGCCGCGTCGGCGAAGCAGCTCTTGACCAGCGCCTGGCAGTCGTCGAAGGAGCCCGCGATCGAGAGCGCGACGACGTTCGCGCCCAGCGTCGCCATCTGGCGCTCCTGCAGCTCCGAGATCCGCCCGCGCGGGTAGAGCACGACCACGCGCACGCCCGGCCGCTTCCAGAAGGCGTGCGCGACGGCCGAGCCCGTGTCGCCCGAGGTGGCGGTCAGGATCGTGCGCGGCCGCGGCGGCAGCGCGCGCGTCAGGACCCCGGCCAGGAAGCGCGCCCCGAAGTCCTTGAAGGCCAGCGTCGGCCCGCGGAACAGCTCGAGCGCGTAGCTGCCGTCGTCCAGCGGCTCGAGCGGCACCGGGAAGTCGAGCGCCTCGTCGAGGATCGTGCGCAGCAGCTCCGGCGCGAGCTCATCGCCGAGGAGCGGCGCCAAGAGCTCGACGTTGCGCGCGCGCCAGGGCAGCGCGAGCAGGCGCGACACGTCCGTGCGTGCTGCGAGCCGCTCGGGCGCGAACAACCCGCCGTGCGCCGGCGTCGCGCCGCCCGCCGCCGCCAGGAAGCCGGCCGTGTCGCGCGCGTCGCGCGTGCCGAGGAGCCGCATGGTCAGGCGTGCTTCCAGCGCGCCAGGCTGAGCACGTCGGCCAGCACCCCCGCCGCCGTCACCTGCGCGCCGGCGCCGTAACCGCGGATCACCAGCGGCCGCGGCGAGTAGTGCTCGGTCAGGAACGACAGCGCGTTCTCGCCGCCGCGGATCGTGTACAGCGGGTGGTCGCGCTCGATCGCCACCAGCCCGGCCGTCGCGCGCCCGTCGGCGATGCGCCCGACGAAGCGCAGCACCGCCCCGCGCGCCGAGAGCTCCTGCAGGCGCGCCGCGTAGTGCGCGTCGAGCTCGGCGGTGCGCTCCAGGAAGCGCTCGACGCTGCCGCCGGCGTCGAAGCCCGCCGGCAGGAAGCCCTCGACCGCGACCTCGCCGGGCTCGAGCGCCAGGCCGATCTCGCGCGCCAGGATCAGCACCTTGCGGCCGACGTCGCGCCCCGAGAGGTCGTCGCGCGGGTCGGGCTCGGTGAAGCCCTTGGCCAGCGCCTCGCGCACCGCCTGCGAGAAGCGCGCGCCTTCTTCGAGCCGTCCGGCGACGTACGAGAGCGAACCGGACAGGACGCCCTCGATCGCCAGCACGCGGTCGCCCGCCTCGATCAGCGTGCGCAGCGTGCCGATCACCGGCAGCCCCGCGCCGACGTTGGTCTCGTACAGGAAGCGCCGGCGCGAACGCCGCGCGCGCCGGCGCAGCTCGCGCCAGGCCGCCAGCGCGCCCGAGTTGGCGTGTTTGTTGGCCGCGACCACGTGCAGGCCTGCGTCGAGCAGCGTGCCGTAGTGCGCCGCGACGTCGCCGTCGGCGGTGCAGTCGACGAACACCGGCGCCACCGGCCGCTCGGCCTGCACGTGCGCGACCAGGCGCGCGACGTCGCTCGGACCCGCGCCCGCGCTCCCCGCGCCCAGCGGCGGCGCCGCACCAGGCGTCGCGGCGCTGGCCAGCAGCCGCTCGCGCGCTCCGGCCGGTTCGAGGCCCTGGGGTGCCAGCAGCAGCGTGCGCGAGTTCGCCACGCCGACCAGCCGCAGCTCGACGCCCCGGCCGATCAGACGCGCGCGCTGCGCCGCCAGCTGCTCGAGCAGCGCCCGTCCGACGCCGCCGACGCCGTAGACGTAGAGCTCGAGCACCTCGGGCGTCTCGAACAGCCGCTGGTGCGTGTGGCGCAGCCCGCGCGGGCCGTCGGCGCCGGGCACGACGGCCGAGATCGAGCGCTCGTTGGCGCTCTGCGCGATCGCGACCACGTTGACGCCGACCTCGGCCAGCGCGTCGAAGAAGGTCCCCGCGGCGCCGACGCGCGAGCGCAGCCCGTCGCCGACCACGCTCAGGATCGAGAGTCCGCGCCGGCACACGATCGGATCGACCTGCGCCAGCCGCCGTTCGAGCGCGAAGGCGCGCTCGAAGGCCGCCGCCGAGCGCTCGCCGTCCTTGGCCGCGACGCAGACCGAGATCGCGCACTCGCTCGAGGCCTGCGAGATCAGGATCACCGAGACGCCCGCCTCGGCCAGCGCCGCGAAGGCGCGCGAGGCGACGCCGGGCACGCCGACCAGGCCGGCCCCCGAGAGCTCGATCAGCGCCACGTCGCCGAGCAGCGTCAGCGCGCGCACGCCGTGCGGATCGGGCGCGGCGTCGCGGCTGACCAGCGTGCCCGGGTTGTGGGCCGCGAAGCTGGAGCGCACGCGCACCGGGATGCCCAGCTCGCGCGCCGGCTGGATGGTCTTCGGATGCAGCACCTTGGCGCCGAAGTACGAGAGCTCCATCGCCTCCTCGAAGCTCATCTCGGCGATCGCGCGCGCGTCGGGCACCAGCCTCGGATCGGCGCTGCACACCGCCTCGACGTCGGTCCAGATCTCGCACAGCGCGGCGTCGAGCGCGTGGGCCGCGATCGCCGCCGACCAGTCCGAACCGCCGCGGCCGAGCAGCGAGGTGCCGCCCTTGCCGTCGCCGGCGAAGAAGCCCGGCAGGATCGTCAGCGCCGCGGAACCCTCGCGCACCTCGGCGAAGCGCTCCTTGGTGCGCACGAGGTCCGGGACGGCTTCCAATCGATCGCCGCTGGCGAGCACGCGCTCGAGCGGATCGAGGAACACCGGCGCGAGGCCGCGCGTGCGCGCCAGCGCATGCAGCAAGGCGCACGAGGCGCGCTCGCCGAAGCTCGTGACGCGCGCCACGGTCGAAGGCGGCGTCTCGCCCAAGAGCGCCACGCCTTGCAGCAGGCGCTCGAGCTCGTCGGCGAGGGCCGACAAGGTCGCGCGCGCTTCCGCCAGGGCGCCGGCTTCGAGCTCGCCCTCGAGCGCGGCGAGCTCCTGCTCGTGGCGCGCGCGGAAGGCGGCCGCCAGCTCGCGCGCCGTGCGGCCCTCGCGCACGCTGGCCAGCGCGGCGAAGAGCTCGTTGGTCACGCCCGACATCGCCGAGGCGACCAGGCACACGCGCTGCTCGGCCAGCGCCTCGGCGACCAGCTCGACCACCACCCGCATGCGCGCGGCGTTGCCGACCGAGGTGCCGCCGAATTTCATCACGCGCACCGCGCGCGAGCGCGGGCTGGCGGCGGCGCGCTCCGCCGGGACGGGGCGGCCTTCGGCGGCGCTGCGCGCGGCGGCGGGGTGGGGTTGGGGCACGGGGGAGGCGCGGGGGAAGGGACGGTCGGGGGGCGAGGACAGTAGGGGCCCGCGGGTGCCCTCTTCAAGCCGGCGGGTGCCTCGCTAGACTCTTCGCCTCCTTAAACACGGCCCAGGCCCCCGCATGAGGGCGCAGCCGCTCTCTCCCTGGCCCCTCCCCGGCCCCGCACGATGAAGATCCACGAGTTCCAGGCCAAGCAGCTGCTCAAGCGCTACGGCGTCACGGTCTCCGACGGCTACGAGGCGACCTCGGTCGAGGAGGCCGCCAAGGCCTGGCGCGAGCTCAAGGCGCCGCTGGCGGTGGTCAAGGCGCAGATCCACGCCGGCGGACGCGGCAAGGCCGGCGGCGTCAAGCTGGTCAAGAGCGAGGACGAGGCGCGCGCCGCGGCGCAGTGGATGCTCGGCCGCAAGCTGGTGACGCACCAGACCGGGCCCGGCGGCCAGGAAGTGCGGCGTCTGTGGGTGGAGCGCGGCAGCGACATCGCCAAGGAGTACTACCTCGGCATCGCGATCGACCGCGAGACGAAGAAGCCGGTGATGATGATGTCGTCGGAGGGCGGCGTGGAGATCGAGGAGGTCGCCGCGCAGCACCCCGAGAAGATCGTCAAGGTGGCCTTCTCGCCCGCCGTCGGCCTGACGCCCAAGGACGTCCAGGCGCTGCGCAACGGGGTCAAGATGTCGCCCGGCCTCGAGCCGCAGCTGGCGCGCTTCCTGCCGGCGCTGGCCAAGATGTTCGTCGAGCTCGACTGCTCGATCGCCGAGGTCAACCCGCTGATCGTGACCACGGACAACAAGCTGCTGGCGCTCGACTGCAAGATCAACTTCGACTCCAACGCGCTGTTCCGCCACCAGGAGCTCGCGCCGCTGCGCGACCTGCACGAGGAGGACGCCAAGGAGATCGAGGCCTCGAAGTACGACCTCTCGTACATCGCGCTCGACGGCAACATCGGCTGCATGGTCAACGGCGCGGGCCTGGCGATGGCGACGATGGACGTGATCAAGCTCTACGGCGGCGAGCCGGCCAACTTCCTCGACGTCGGCGGCGGCGCCAGCGCCGAGAAGGTCGCGGCGGCCTTCCGCATCCTGCTGTCGGACAGCCAGGTCAAGGGCGTCCTGATCAACATCTTCGGCGGCATCATGAAGTGCGACGTGATCGCCACGGGCGTGATCGAGGCGGTCAAGCAGACCAAGCTCGCCGTGCCGCTGGTCGTGCGCCTCGAGGGCACCAACGTCGAGCTGGGGAAGAAGCTGCTGGTCGACTCGAAGCTGCCGATCATCCCGGCCGACGACCTCGACGACGCCGCACAGAAGATCTGCAAGGCCGTGGCCGCGCGCCGCTGAACCCGGGGAACAACGAGGAACTCGCCATGAGCATCTGGGTCGACAGCAACACCAAGGTCATCTGCCAGGGTCTGACGGGCAAGACGGGCACCTTCCACACCGAGCAGGCCATCGCCTACGGCACGCGCATGGTCGGCGGCGTCAACCCGGCCAAGAAGGGCACGACGCACCTCGGCCTGCCGGTCTTCGGCTCGTGCCAGGAAGCGCGCGAGAAGACCGGCTGCAACGCCAGCGTGGTCTACGTGCCGCCGGCGGGGGCCGCCGAGGCGATCCTCGAGGCGGTCGAGGCCGGCATCGAGCTGATCGTCGCGATCACCGAGGGCATCCCGGTGCTCGACATGGTGCGCGTCACCGAGCGCCTGGCGCGCCCGGGGACCAAGTCGCGCCTGATCGGGCCGAACTGCCCGGGCATCATCACGCCCGGGGCCTGCAAGATCGGGATCATGCCCGGCTACATCCACAAGCGCGGCCGCGTCGGCGTGGTCTCGCGCTCGGGCACGCTGACCTACGAGGCGGTCTGGCAACTGACCAGCCGCGGGCTGGGCCAGTCGACCTGCGTCGGCATCGGCGGGGATCCGGTCAACGGGACGAACTTCGTCGACGTGCTCAAGGCTTTCCACGCCGACCCCGAGACCGACGCGATCGTCTTCATCGGCGAGATCGGCGGCAACGCCGAGGAACAGGCGGCCGAGTACATCAAGGCCAACGTGAAGAAGCCGGTCGTCGGCTTCATCGCCGGCCAGACCGCGCCGCCCGGGCGGCGCATGGGCCACGCGGGCGCGATCATCTCGGGCGGCAAGGGCACGGCGCAGGACAAGATCGCGGCGCTGACCGCCGCCGGCGTGCGCATGTGCTCGAGCCCGGCGCGCCTGGGCGAGACGATGGAGAAGGCCCTGGCCGACGCGGGCCTCCTGAGCGGCGCGCGCGGCTGAGGCGCGGGGCCTAGCCGACGCGGGCCTCCTGGGCGGCGCGCGCGGCTGAGGCGCACGGGCGGAAGGACGGGCTTGCGCCTTGGCGGAGCGCTGCGCCGGGGCTGGCCATCTCGGAGTTCGCGGGCCCAGGGTGTGCAGCGTGTGGATTCATGCCAGGGGGCCAGCTGTCCCGAATCAAGTGGGACAAGCGCTGTTCCCCGGTCGTCAGCTCGCGGCGGGGCTCAGTGCTGCCCTGCGGCTCGTGGACCTCAGGGCTCGCCCGTGCTGTCGAGCTGCGTGGGAAGCGGGAGCGCCGCGAGCCGCGGCGTGCCCGCCGCTGGGGAACCCTGCGGGTCCGACTTGATTCGGGATCTGTAGAGGCGGCAGGCCCGTCAAGAGCCCTTTCTTCTTTCCCTCATGGTGTTCTGGTCTCTGGTATCCACCGTCCGGTACCCGCA
>Ga0315912_10000180_pt1 | contig 142896 bp, 129 predicted proteins | sample VfabasoilMG_FD_204469 | JGI IMG/M metagenome (GOLD analysis project Ga0315912, IMG submission 204469) | Garden soil microbial communities collected in Santa Monica, California, United States - V. faba soil | ecosystem: Environmental > Terrestrial > Soil > Garden | place: USA: California...
TGGGAAGCCGCCTGACAAAACTGAACCCTTTGCTCCAAAGTGAGATGATTGCGTGTGGACATACCCACACAGCATGTGTCAGCGATGTCCTGAGTCTAAAGTGTCAGCGATCTCTTGGGTTCATGCCTCATTTCAACCCAGTGAAACGCGTGTCCAAACAACCCTCTCAGCCGCACCAGTTTTGCCCTGCTCACGCTGGTCATTCAAAAGGTCAGGATGTAAAGTCAGCCAACCCAACCACTGTATCATGCAAACCACAATGAACCGGCGGCGCTGGCTCGCGGGCGCCACTTTGTCGGCAACTGCGCTGGCATTGACTCAAGCCCGCGGACTGGCGCAAAGCTCGCGGGCTGGCGGGAACCCCATCAAGCTCGACCAGAATGAGAATCCGTACGGCATCTCGGCAAGAGTTGAGGAAGCCATCAGCAGCGCCGTGCGCGCGTCAAATCGTTATCCCATGCGGGAACTGGCAGCGTTGCGGGATTTGATCGCCGAGCGCGAACAGGTTTCCAGCGAGTGCGTGGTGTTGGGATCGGGTTGCACCGAAGCGTTCAGCCTCGCGTGTCTCCGTTACGGCGCGGAAGGCAAGGAAGTCCTGGCCGCCGAACCGACGTATTCTGGATTCGTGGGCTACACCCAGCAGATCCGCGGGCAGCTCGTCCGCGTGCCCGTGAATGAACGGTGGGAAACCGATCTCGACGCGATGGCGAAGCGCGTCACCAAGAACACAAGCTTGGTTTACATCTGCAACCCAAATAACCCCACCGGTACGATTGTGGATGGGGCGCGCCTCCGACAATTCTGCGAAGACCAGGCCCGCGACCGGACGGTGCTCGTGGACGAAGCGTATTACGAACTGGTGGACGATGCCCGCCGCGTGAGCATGGTGGAACTGGTGCGCAAGGGTGCGAATGTGATCGTCGCCCGGACTTTCTCAAAAATCTTCGGGCTCGCCGGACTCCGCGTGGGCTACGGCATCGCCAAACCAGAAATCATCTCGGAACTGCGCCGCCTGCAAACGACGTTCTGTCCAGTCAATCGTCTGGGGATTGTTGCCGCGCAGGCGGCTTATCTCGATTCGGAACACATCGCGCTTTCGCGGCAACGTAACGCGGCGGCTCGCGCCACGCTGTATCCGGTGCTGGAAAAGTTGGGGCACAAAGCCATTCCCGGCTCGCAGGCGAATTTCATCGCGTTCGAGGCCAAAGGCGGTTCGCTCCAACTCATTGATCGGCTGCGAAGCGATCACCAAATCGCGGTGCGAGCCTTTCAGTTCCACGGTACGAGCTGGGTGCGCGTGAGCATGGGCACGAAGGAAGAAATGGATTCGCTGGTGGCGGCGCTAAAGGCAATCGGGTGAAGCCTGCGCCGATTGACCATATTTGCGGCCTCAATCGCCGTAATTAAACGGGTCGGAATACTTCTCGTTGCTGGCCAGATTGGGATCCGTCAACGTTTTGAGGAACGCGACGAGCGCGGCCTTCTGGGCGGGCGTGAGATTCAACCGCCGCACCGGACCGATTGGCTGGCCGGGCGGCGGCGGAAGGCGCAGCGGCGGCGAGAGATTCGGATTGTCCACCACGCCGTGGTCGTAGAATTCCACTACTTCCTCCAACGTGGCAAAGCGTCCATCGTGCATATACGGCGCTGTTAGTTCGATATTGCGCAACGACGGCACTTTGAATTTCCCGTTGTCCGCGGGGCTGCCCGTGATGCCACCGACGCCCAAATCCACATATGGAAACTCCAGCCCGTTGTTGTTCAACGCCGGGCCGGGTACGAAGTTGTCCGTGCCGTGGCACGCGACACACGTGACATTGCCGAACGGGCCCTGCCCAAAGAAGATCTGTCGCCCCAAGTTCTCCTGCGGCGTGAAGTTGGCAAAGTTGTTCGACGCGCCGGTGTCGTATTTCGATTGCACGGAAACGATGGAACGCACGAATTGCGCGAGCGCGCGGCTGATGCGTTCACTGGTGACGGTGGGAGAACCGAACGTTTGCGCGAAGAGATTCGTGTAGAATGGCTCGGCTGCCAGCCGGTTCGTGAGCGCACTGAGGGTCATGCCCATTTCCACGGCATTCTGAATGGGTTGAAGCACCTGGTCTTCGAGGGTATTCGCGCGCTCATCCCAGAAGAAATGCCGGCGCTGATACCAGCGCGCGTGACTGAGGCCCATCGAGTTCCTGCCAGTCAACGCGCCATCGAATCCGACGCTGAATTGGCGGGGATCAGAAAACCCGTGCGCCTGCTGATGGCACGATGCACAGGACACAGTTTGATTGGTGGAAAGCCGTTTGTCGTAGAATAACACGCGGCCCAGCGTCGCACCGGCGTCGGTGGTTAGATTATTCAGAGGCGTGTTGTCCTGCGCGAGAATGGGATTGACGGTGAAACTCAAAGGCAGGACGGGTGAGGCATAGTTAGGCGGCGTCGCGGGTGGCCGGAGGGCGTTCTCCACAGTGCTGGGAACATTTGGTCGTGTTGCGTCGTAATACCCACGAAAGAACAAGCCGGGTTGCGCCGCGGCGGAAAGCGACAGGCTGAACGCGCCGTTGTGGGGCTTGAGGGTTGTGAGTTCCGCCCAATCTTGCAGATTGCTGGATACCTGCATCACCCAGGTGTAGTTAAAGGCGTCATTCACAGTGACGATGGCAGCCTGACCATTGGTGCTACGTGAGAATCGCAGCGTCGATCTCGGCTCACCATCTTCACCGGCGAACCCTGACAACCCGGCAATAACTACCAACAAGGTGACGAGGGATACGCCCGGAACAGGCATACGGTCAGTTTTCATGGTCGCATCCTGCACCACTGGACCTTAAGGGAAGGTGAAGGAATTGGGTCGTGTCACATCCGTCAGAGAAGCTTGGAGTATCGTCGGCGGTCGCGTAGAGTAGCAGGGCGTTCCGGACATGTGGTTCATCATCACGATCTTCATCGCGCTCGTGCTGGCAGCCTGCATCTCGGTGGTGGCTTGCTATTGGTTTCGCATGATTGAGGTCGGCTGTTTCCGCGAGGGAACGAGTCTGGCCGCCTGGATCACAAAAGGCGTTGCTGTCCCGCTGCTACTGTGGATTGGCTTCAACTTCGTGCTCATCCCCGGGCACGTGGCGACGATGCCGGGCGTGTCACTCGCCAAAGCCGACGCCGCCCTCTGGACACGCATCGCGCTCGAACTCCTGATTCCAGCCGCCCCGCTGGTGGCATCGTGCTGGGCGGCGGCCACGTTGACTTGGTTGGTGGTTCAACTGGTGTTGCAAACGGAAAGCCGCAAAGAAATTCTTGGTGCAGGAATCTTCTGGGGACTGGTACTTTCACCGTTTGTCGCCCTGATACTCGCCTTTTTTGGCTGGTCGGGAGTGGGCGTAGCTTTGCTGGTCTTGTTGGCGCCCATCCTGTGGGACCTGCTCGCCTTGGGCACGCCACGAAGACTGCAACCGGAGTATGAACTTGCCCTCGAACGATTGAAACGCGGCGAACATTCCGCCGCGGAACTGGAGATCATTCGCCAACTGGAAAAGCGCGAAGATGATTTCGCGGGCTGGATGCTGCTGGCGGAGGTTTACGCGAAAAACTTCGGCGACCTCGCCGAGGCCGAACGGACGGTGCGCGCGATTTGCGGCCAACCCACCACCACTCGCAAGGAATACTGTGCCGCCTTGATGCAGCTCGGCGAATGGCATTTGCAGCTGCATTTTGACGCCTCGGCCGCCCGGGCGGTGTGGTCGGAAATCTGCGAGCGCTTTCCCCACACGGAATTCGCCGACACCGCGCGCCGCCGGATCGAGCGCCTGATGCGCGCCGCGGACCGGGAGTCGGCTTTGTAACCGTTAATCACGCAATCACGTCAGATGCCTCAATGCTTGTCATGAAAACAAAACTGCCTGGCTGGTTTGGGTTGGTGGCCCTTTGCGTTGGCGCGCTGGCGCAACAAACTCCGGATCGCCCGCTAGGTCGCGCGCCCCGGCAGTCACCCGCTTTGCCGGAAGGAACCCGCACGCTACGTGACCTGGCTTATGTATCCAAAGGGCACGAACGACAGAAGCTGGATTTGTTTCTACCCCGTGCCGGCACGAATCCGCTACCGGTGATCGTCTGGATTCACGGCGGCGCTTGGAAGGCGGGCAGCAAGGAGCAATGCCCGGCCCTGCAATTCGTCGCCCGCGGCTATGCGGTGGCGAGCATCAACTATCGCCTCAGCCAGCACGCGGTGTTTCCCGCGCAGATCGAGGACTGCAAAGCCGCCATCCGCTGGCTGCGTGCCCACGCCAGCGAATACAAGCTCGATCCTGATCGGGTCGGCGTTTGGGGGGCATCCGCTGGCGGACATCTGGTCGCGTTGCTCGGCACGAGTGGCGACGTGAAGGCATTCGATGTCGGTGAGAACCTGAACATCTCCAGCCGCGTTCAAGCCGTCGTGGATTTCTTCGGCCCGGTTGATTTCACGCAGATGAGCAAGTATGCACCAAAAGACGGGCCGTTCGATCATGACGCAGCGGATTCACCCGAATCCCTGCTCATCGGCGGCGCAGTGCAGCAGAACAAGGACAAAGCCGCCAAGGCCAGTCCGCTAACATACATCAGCAAGGACGACCCGCCGTTTCTCATCATGCACGGCGACAAGGACAATATTGTGCCCTATCAGCAAAGTGAACAGCTGCGCGATGCTTTGCAGCAGGCCGGGGTGCCCGTGACGCTGAAGATTATTCCGGGCGCAGGTCACGGATTTGCGGGACCGGACATTGGGAAGCAAGTGACGGAGTTCTTCGAAGCGCATCTCAGACAACGCAGCCCCGAAAAGCCGTAGCGCCATATTCATTGGCCGGCCAGGCCGACCCGAGTCGCGCCCGGAATCTGCTCGCCAGTTTTCCACGGTTGCGATACGAATCGCATTGCCATGAACTCAACCGGTTGGTTTCGCATACGCTTGGTGCTTTCAATCGCTGGCAGCTCTGTGCTGGTCCACCTCGCCGTTCAGGCCGCGGAACGGCAAATCCCTCCAGCCTTCGGGCCGCATGTGAATCTTTCGACCAAAGATTTCGCCGAAAGCAAAGGCTTCACCGCGAAGGATCGCATCGTCGGCACTTACTACTTTTACTGGTACGACAGTTACACCAAGGACCACATCATCGACGGCGACGGCACGGACGCGTTGACCACGCATCCACCGACGCTCGAAGATTTCTCCTACAAATCTGTGCGCTGGCACCGGCAGCAGCTCGAAGACATGGAAGCGGCGGGCATTGACGTGGCGTTGATGGTGTTTTGGGGCTCCCCCGCCGAGCACGGCACCAACACGCAACTGCACTGGAGTTTTGCCGGCTTGCCTCCGCTGGTCCAGGCGCGCGAGGAATTACTGCGCGCGGGAAAAAATCCACCACGCATTGGCCTCTTCTACGACACAAGCACGTTACAACACAATCACTGGCAGTATCACGCAGACCTCACGACTGACTATGGCCGCAAGTTCTTTTACGCCACCATCCGGGACTTCTACTCGTGCATCCCGCCGAAACATTGGGCGATGATTGATGACAAACCCATTGTGCTGCTCTACTCGCCGGGTTTTGCGAAGAAGTGGGATCAAAGTGTGATTGATCATGCGAAGGCGGCATTTCCGAAGGAATTCGGTGGCCGCGGCCTGTGGCTCGCACCACAAAACACCTGGAATCTCAAGGGTGACAGCACCTGCGCATGGGGCGGTGCGCTGGCGTTTGCCAATCCCGGCATTGGCGAGATCGGGCCGGGTTACGACCACTCCGCCGTGCCTGGCCGCACGCCGCTGGTGCGCGAGCGCGCGGGTGGGAAGTTCTACGAGGAAAGCTGGCTCAAGTTCCTGCGTCGGCCATCGAACTTCGTAATGATTGAAACGTGGAATGAGTTTCACGAAGGCACGGACATCGCCGAATCGAAGGAGTATGGCCGGCAATACATCGAACTCACGCGGAAGTACGCCGACCGCTTCAAGCAGGGTTGGAAACCTCCGCAGACAAAAGGGGCGTTCACGGGCGCGAAATCCGTAACGCTCGCCGCGGGCATGACGAATGCAGACGCCGGTTTGCATTTGGTGAACGCACAAGATGGCCAGTCGACCGCACTGAATGTCGGCGGACGCCAGGCCTGGTCCGCGGTTCGCTTTCGCGACCGCAGCGGCCTTTACCTCTACTTTCGAGTGGACGATTCCTTCAAATGGACCGCCCTCATGCACGTGACCGTGACCCTGGATTATTTCGATGCCGCACCGGGCGAGTTGGAGATTGAATTTGACGGCAACGACACTTCCGCTCGGTTCAACGGCGCGTATTCACACAGTCCGAAAGTCAAACTGACCGGCGATCAGAAATGGAAGACTGCAGTTTTTGATTTGAAAGACGCACGGCTGCTTGGCTCCCAAAACGGCGGCGCGGATTTTCGCATCGTCGCCGACACAAAAGACTTCGCACTCAGCAAAGTGACCTTGAGCCGGCGCTGAGCCCTGCTCCGCGAGCCGCCTTGCGCGCGAATGCCATGTAGTAAAGCACGGGCACGGCCATGCGACTGATGGCCAACGACGCGACCTCTCCCGCCATAAGGGAAATCGCGAGCCCTTGGAAGATGGGATCGGCCAAAATCACACTCGCACCCACCACCACCGCCATCGCGGTAAGCAACATTGGACGGAAGCGAACTGCACCTGCATCCACCACCGCCTCAGCCAGTGGCATGCCTTCGCGCAGTCGCTGTTCGATAAAGTCCACGAGGATGATCGAGTTGCGCACCACGATGCCGGCGCCGGCCATAAAACCGATCATGGAGGTCGCGGTAAAGAACGCGCCCATCGCCCCGTGCGCCGGCATGATGCCAACGAGCGAAAAAGGTATCGCCATCATCACAATCACCGGCGTGAGGAACGACCGAAACCAGCCGACCATCAGCACGTAGATCAGCACCAGACACGCGGCGAATGCCGTGCCCAGATCGCGGAAGACTTCGATGGTGATGTGCCATTCGCCATCCCACTTGATGGCGGGCGCATTATCGGTGAAGGGTTGGGTGGCGTTATAAATCTTCACCGTAGCTGCGCTCGTGAGAGCGCGGCCATCTTGATTCGAGCCCGAAGCAGTTTGCCGCGGACTCACGTCCGCAGCCACACCGCCAAACTCACGCGCGTCCAGTTTCGCCAGCGCCTTGTTCATCGCCTGGATGGCGTACACCGGACTTTCCACCACGCCCGCGACGTCACCGATCACGTAAGTCACCGGCATCAGATTCTTGTGATAAATGCTCTTGTCCGTGATGGTTTGCTCCACGGTCACGAGTTCGCGCAACGGAATCAGCGGCGCACTGGTCGTTGACCCAGGCTCCGGCAATGCGTTCGCATCGCCGGAGCGCACGCGCAATGCCAACAGCTCCTCCGGTGTGGTCCGCGAGGCCCGTGGCAGTTCGAGCACAATGTTCACATCCTCCTTTTCCAAGGGCTTGTGCACGAGATCCACGGACATCCCGCCCACCGCGATGGCCAACGTCTGCGAAATTGTTTCAGCACTGATGCCATGCAACGCGGCCTTTTCCTTGTCCACGATGAATCGCGCTTTCGGTTGATCGGCCTCAATATACCAATCCGTGTCCACAACACCCGGGGTGTTGGTGAAAATGTTGATAACCTGTCGCGCCAGCGCGTGGCGGGAGGCTTCGTCCGGTCCGTAGATCTCAGCCACGAGGGTCTGCAATACTGGTGGCCCCGGCGGCACCTCGGCCACGGCAACGCGCGCACCGAATTTCTTCGCAATCTCTGCTACGCGGGGGCGGACGCGTTTCGCAATGTCGTGACTCTGCGCCTTGCGCTCGCTCTTCGACACGAGATTCACCTGAATGTCCGCCACGTTCGCACCGCGCCGGAGGAAGTAATGCCGCACGAGTCCGTTGAAGTTGAACGGCGATGCCACGCCCGCGTAAATCTGGTAATCCGTCACCTCCGGTTCGGTGCGCACGGCGGCGGCAATTTCCCGCGCCGCCTGCGCGGTGCGTTCGAGCGCGCTGCCTTCGGGCATGTTGAGGATGATCTGGAACTCGCTCTTGTTGTCGAACGGCAGCATCTTCACCTTCACCCAGCCGATGCCCACGAGCGCCATCGCCACGAGCAGCAGACCGACGGTGCTCGCGAGAAAAACCAACCGCCACTTCGTGCTATGGATGAGCGGATTCATCACGCGACGGTAGAGTTTGGTGAAGAAGTCCTCGGGATGCTCGGAATGCAGATGCGGCTGCCCTGCAGAACTCGCCGGCAAACCTTCCGTGAGTTGCGAATATTTCTTGCCCCAGCGCAGAATCCGGATGCTTGCCCACGGCGTGACAATAAACGCGATCAGCAACGACCAGAACATCGCCGCGCTCGAACCAATCGGGATCGGTCGCATGTACGGCCCCATGAGCCCGCCGACGAATGCCATCGGCAACACCGCTGCGATCACGGCGAACGTGGCGAGGATGGTGGGATTGCCGACTTCGCCGACGGCTTCGACCGCGATCTCGTTCCACTTGCGGCCCTTGTTGTAGGGCAGATGGAAGTGGCGGACGATGTTCTCAACGACCACGATGGCGTCGTCCACGAGAATGCCGATGCTGAAGATGAGCGCGAAGAGCGTGATACGATTCAGGGTGAAGCCGTACAGATAGAACACTAGCAAAGTGAGCGCGAGCGTCGCGGGAATGGCCACACCGACGATGCCCGATTCGCGCCAGCCAAGCGTCAGCCAGATTAGCACCGAGACTCCCAACACCGCGATGCCCATGTGCAGGAGCAATTCGTTCGATTTCTCCGCGGCGGTCTCACCGTAATCCCGCGTGACAGTCATCCCAATGTCGGCGGGAATTACCGTGCCGCGCAGCGTCTCGACTTTCTTCAGCACCGCGTGCGCGACGGAGATGGCGTTCGCGCCCGGCCGCTTGGCGATAGAAAGGGTGACGGCGGGTTCTTCCATACTGGTTTTGCCCGACGCCATTCCGTCTCCAAACAACACATACTGGCTCGCCTCTTCCGCACCGTCGGTGATCTCGGCGACTTCGCGTAAGTAAACCGGTTTGCCGTTGAACACGCCCACCACCACGCTGCCCAGTTCCTCTGCCGAGCGCACAAACGCCCCGGTCTCGATGCGCACTTCGCGATTATTGCTCGTCAACCCGCCCGCGCTGTATTGGCGATTTGCCAGTTGCAACATCGGCACGATGCCGGCAGGCGAAAGATTGCGCGAGGCGAGCCGGGCCGGATCAAGCAGCACTCGCACTTGCCGGCGCGCGCCGCCAATGATCGTGGTTTCAGCGACGAGCGGAACTTGCTTCACGGCGTCGTCCACCTGCGCCACCAACCGGCGCAGCATGAGATGATCGTAGCGCGCGCTGTGAAACGTGAGCGCAAGAATCGGCACGTCGTCGATGGACTTGGGCTTGATGAGCGGATACGAAACACCGTGCGGGATACGGTCGAGATTCGCGTTCAGTTTATGCGTGAGCTTGACCAGGCTTTCTTCGGGATCGAGCCCAACCTTGAACCGCACGATGGCGAGGCTCTCACCCTCGCGCGAGCTCGAGTAGATGTATTCCACGCCCGGGATTTCCCAGAGCAGTTTCTCCATCGGCCGCGTGGCGCGCTCCTCGACTTCCTTTGCGCTAAAGCCCGGCATTGCCACCAGCACGTCCACCATCGGCACTTTGATTTGCGGCTCCTCCTCGCGCGGCAACATGATTACCGCAACCACACCGAGCAGCACTGACGCAATGATGATAAGCGGCGTGAGCTTGGAATCAATGAACGCGCGGGCGACTCGCCCGGCGATCCCGAGGTTTTCCCCACCGGCTTGACCAGTCTCGGGTTTCACGGTTTGAGCGAAACAGGTTGTCCGTCCACCAGGCCCATGACATTTTCGGTGACGATCTTCTCCCCTCCGCTGAGGCCGGAAATGATTTCGAGTTCGTCGCCGATTCGCTTCCCGGTTTTCACGAGCCGCAGCTGCGCTTTACCATCAACGACAACGAACACGATCTCCATCTGTCCGCGCACCACCACCGCGCCCACCGGCACGCGCAGCGCCGAAGCTTCACCTACCGGCATCGCCACGCGCCCGAATTGACCGGCCCGCAGGCCGGACTTGGCGGGCAGGTCCAGCTTTACAAGAAACGTGCGGCTGCCGGGATCGGATGTTGGCGCGATCTCGCTGACCGTGCCTCCCAGTTCAGATTCCAGCGCCGCGATGCGGACGATCAGCTTGTCGCCGAGCGCCACCTTGCCGACGACCGCTTCGGGGACATCGGCTTCGAGCCGGAGCGTGCGCGAGTCCTCCATTTCCAGGAGGGGCTTGCCCGGGACGGCGAGATCCCCCACATCGGCGTGCTTGCGGGTGATCACGCCATCAAACGGCGCGGTCACTTTCGTGTATCCGACCAGGGTCTCCGTCTCCACCACAGCCGCCGTCGCCACGCGGGCTTTCGCCTGTGCGTTGTCGTATTCGGCCTGCGCGAGGATTTTTTGCTCGAGGAGCGAGGCGAAGCGCTTCAGGTCGGCTTCCGCCTGTTGCTTCAAGGCCAGTGCCTGATCGCGGCGCGCCTGCACCTCCAACGCGTCAATGTGTGCGAGCAACTCACCGGCCTTAACCTGTTGCCCGGGCACGACGAGCATTTGATCCACCTTGCCGCTGACCTTGGCCTCAATGACCGCGCGCAATTTCGCCCGCACTGTGCCAACGACCTCCTCGGTCGCAACGCGCTGCTTGCTTTCAACCGTTTGAGCGCGGACCGAGGCGGTGGAGGGCGGAGTTGCGCCCGCGGGCTCTGACTGCTTCCCACACCCCAGAAGCACGAGCGCCAGTCCGGCGGCGAGGACAATTGTTCCTTTCATGCGTTCCCTTCTACGCCCGGTGGGGGCAACGGACGGTCAGGCCGAAGGCTGCTTCACTTCGCAGCAACTGCCGGCGTCTTTACCCACGCCCATTCGTTTGAGGATCATTTCCAGAGGACAAAAGTTTGTGAAGGACGATTGCAGGAGGTTGAACCCGACAAACGCCGTGAACCAGAGCCAATACGGGCTGTGGTAATGCGCGAGCACGAGGCTGCCAAGGACGAACGCGCCGGCAAAGCGGCGGATGATCATGTGCATTTTCATGATTTGGTTTGATCGGTGGTGAAGGTCAGCGCGGTGTAGCCGCCACCTGTTTGGATCGAGCGGCTGGCGATTGACCCGATGTCCCCACTATGACGCCGAGGCTTAGAAAAAGTAAACTCCGCAATGATCTGCTGGAGCGAGTGAGCATTCTCACGCTAAATGCGTGAAATTTGTCCGCCTACTGCTAGGAAAACTTCTTCGTTCGCCTGTTTCTCGCCTGAATTAGCGCGTCCGGTCCGCTGGCACGCGCGATGCCTTAGGTCATTCAGGTCACCAAGCAACACCAACCCGGAGGCAGTATGAATGACGAAACTGTTCCGACGGCCACGCCCGAAACTTCCGCGTTCGTTCCCCGCGCTCCTCGCCCGCTGTCCTATTGGCTCCGGCGGATGCTCATCTGCAATCCGCTTTTTCTCGCGAGCGCCATGCTGCTGCTCTACGGGCTCTATCGCATCTCGATCGATCCAAATGTCTTCGCCACCGAGGTCGCGCAATTGACATTTAACTTCACTTCGCTACAGCTCTATGAACTGCTGTTGGTCATCACCGCCGCCGTGCTGGCACGCCGATTCATCTGGCATGACGCTGCGTTCCTCTTCGTACTGGAGAACCTGTTCGTCCTCGTGCCGTTTATTCTCATCAGCCAGGCGGCGCTGATTGAACAACAGGTGGTCTGGCAGCTCAGCAGCGTCTCAATAATCCTGACGGTTATGCGCAGTGAAATAATGCGACGGCGCCTCCGCGAATTGTGGTCCGCGTCAGGATTCTTCTCGCTCGGAGCCATCGTGTTGTTAGTGAATGGGGCGTTGCCCATCCTCTATCGCCACCTGCACGAGAACAAATTCGGCACGAAGCTGGCCGAAGGCAACGCTTGGGCACTGGACCAACTCGCGTGGCTCGTCGTATTGCCGGCTCTGTGCGCCCTGGCCAACCTGTTGCCCAAACCGGTAACCGACCACCACCACCTGACCCAGCGACGTTGGTTTCCGCATATGTTCTTCGCGTTATGGATTCTCGGTACGGCGGTGCACCTCTATTGCCTGGGCTACGTTTATGATTTCGATTTGAGCCGTCACCTGCTTGCGCCCGCGCTATGGGTGCTGGCGTGGACAATCTTTCGCAAACTTCCGGACTTTGCGAGTGCGCCGGTGTGGCGCGCGGGCGCGATGGCTATCCCACTCCCGATGGCGCTGGTGGCTGCCAGCGCCACCGGGAGTCACGTCTTTGCGTTGCTGATGCTCGCCAACGCAGTTTGCTACGCGAGCATCTTCATTCGTGAACGTGGCAATCAATTTGCCCTGCACCTGGCGCTGCTCTCTGTCGCTGCGACTGTGGCCGGTGCGCCGGTCGAATGGTTGCTGCCGCGGTTTGCCGGATTTGATCGCGCCAAACTCATCGCCCTGGCCATCGCGACCTACTGCGTGTTGGGCTGTGCGTTGTCGCGCAATCCCAAGGCCGGCCTGATCGGCGGTATCGTGACCGGGTGTGGGTTCGGCTACCTGCTGGACTCCATGACCGGGGGCGGCTGGTGGGCGGTGCAACTTGGGTTTGCCTACTTCCTGCTGCACAGCTTGCGCTGGGATGACTGGGCGCACGTTGGGGCTTCGTGCACGCGAACCTTCGCCGCCGTCGCTTGGGTGGTGCATTCCTACTTTTGGGCGCGTCACGGCGCGAGCTGGCCAGGTTCGCTCACGCTGCCAGTGGCGATACTGGTCGCTGGCGCCGTGGCGCGATGGTGGCAGGGTGAATGGATCTCCCGCGCGCTGCCCATCGCGGCGCTGGCAGCGGCCATCTGTTCGCCGCTGAATTACTCGGCGGCCAAAGTGCAAGCCTTGCCCGTGGGCGTGTTGGCCATTGTCGGCAGCTTCGTGTTGCTCGGGCTGGGCGCATTTGCGGCGTTGACCAAACATCGGTGGCATCCGCCGACTGAACAACGCGAGTGAGGTCAACGAACAATGATTTTTGCCGGAGTGTCTGGTTGGTTGGGTTGATTGGTGAGTAGTGGGGCAACCGGGCACTCCGGCTGCGACAATCGTAGCCGCCGAGGTAACGAGGCGGAACTGGGCAGCGCCTGGCACATTCCCGCCTCCTCACGTCGGCGACTACAGCTTAATTCTGCTTTTCCGGGCAGCACTATGCCGTAGCCTTCCGCGCATGACGAAGAATCCCATCATCGCTGCGCTCGATGTGCCGACGGCGGAACAGGCATTGAAGCTCGCGCAGGACATTGCACCCGCAGTCGGCGCGTTCAAGATTGGCAGCGAACTCTTCACCGCTGCCGGACCGAACATCGTAAAACGCGTGCGCGACACTGGCGCCAGCGTGTTTCTCGATTTAAAATTCCACGATATCCCGAACACCGTCGCCAAAGCCGTGGCTTCGGCGGTACGACTCGATGTGCAGATGCTTACCATCCACACCTGCGGCGGCGGCGAGATGATGCGCGCCGCGGAGGAATCCGCGCAGAAGACCGCCATGCAATCCGGCCGCAATGCGCCACTGGTGCTGGGCGTGACCGTGTTGACGAGCCATGACGCGAACACGTTGAGTGAAATCGGCTGGGAAGCGAATGTCGGCAAACAAGTGGAACGGCTGGCCGAGCTCGCCGAGGGCGCGGGTCTGCGCGGGTTGGTTTGTTCGCCGCTGGAAATCGTGATGCTGCGGCAGGTTCTGGCGGATTCCGTGCAACTCGTCACGCCCGGCATCCGCACGGGCGCGGAAAAGTCCGACGACCAAAAGCGGACGCTCACGCCGCGCGAGGCGATTGATGCTGGGGCGAACTGGCTGGTAATCGGCCGACCGATTTATGCAGCGGAAAACCCACGAGCCGCGGCGGAGCAGATTTTGAAGACCTTATCGTAGGACTGGGGTCCACCGCGAACATGAAAACGCTAACTGTCATTGCCACCTTTGTCGCTCGCCCGGGAAAGGAAGCCGAACTGCGAGCCACACTGACCGGACTGGTTGCGCCCACGCTTCAGGAGTCCGGTTGCATCAATTACGATCTGCACGCAGCCACGGATAATCCAGCGAAGTTCCTGTTCCACGAAAACTGGACCAGCAAAGCGCATCTCGACGCGCACCTGCAGTCGCCGCACATCAAAGCACTGCTGCCGAGGGTTGACGAACTGTGCGTGGCGTTTCCAGAGATCTCGACTTGGGAGCGAATTAGCTAATCGGCAATCAAAAGGTGGGCTCAGTTCTCCTGCCACGAGCTCCGTTCAACCACCGGAACCAAAACTAGCTCTGCTTCGTGCGGACCGCGGCGGACCAGCGCCGCCGTTTGCGGCGCGGCCAGGGAAAGCAATTCGTCGTCTCCCACTTCGCGAAAGCCGCCGCCGTAGGTGCGAATCGTCGGTGTCATAACGTTGGCGACGAACGTTGATTCGGCGGCCAGCGGTTGGGTAGCCACCATCTGTGATTCCAGCAGTGGCTGGCTGACGATGAGCTGATATGACGCTGGCGCAGCTGGTGGCGGCGCAATAGCGGTGGGCGGTTTTGCGCGCGGAAGGCTTTGCCAAATGCCGAGCCCCGCCAACAACAGTAAAGCGGCCACCACGCTGCCGCGGCGCACCTGCCGCCACTGCCGCTTGCGCCGGGCAAGGCGTAGCGTCTCGGCGAGCAACGCTGCGCTGAAGCCTTCGCGCGCTTCCTCGGCGAGCACGTCGGCCAGCAATCCCTCCTGGTCAGTGGGTCGGTTCATGTTTCAATTGTTTCAACACCGCCGCCTTCAGTTTTTGCCGAACTCGGGTGAGGCGCGATTCCACGCTTTTTTCCGTGGCCTGATCGGCGAGGGCAATTTCCCGCACGGATTGGCGCTGAAAGTATTTGCGTTCAACCAACTCGCGTTCTTCGTCGCTGAGCGCGCCGAGATTGTGTTCCAACAAAGCGAGCAATTGCGCGTCGGCTTCGCCATTCTGACCGCCTGCGACTTCGTCGCGCGTGTGTCTTGTAAATCGATCGAGGAATGCAAAATAGCGTCGCTGCTTGCGCGTCTGATCAAGGAACGCCGTCCGGGCCAGCACGGTGAGCCAATTCCAGAAACGCGCTTCGTCAGCGAACTCTTTAATGTGGCGCACGACGCGAACAAACGTGGATTGCAACGTTTCGCGCGCGGCGTCTTCGTCGCCGGCAGCGACCACCAACAGGTAGCGATAGAGACGTTGGCAGTAGGCTTCATGAAACTGGCGATAGGCGGATTCGTCGCCCTTCACCATGGCGCGCGTCAGCGTCGCGACGGACTGGGGCACTTCCGCGGCGACGCTGCGTGAGGCGGTGAATTGATGGGCGATGTCGTCCAAGCCAAAGCATGAAACACCAGCAGTCACTTTCAGTTTTCCGCGTCCTTGTCAGGGGCAGGTTTGGCGGGTTTGGCGGGTTGCGTTGATTTCGCCCCGGCTGGTTGGCCGGCAACAGGTTGCTGGCTCAAGCGTTGGAGCTGCTCAGCAGAAAAGGTGATTGGCGCTGGTTGCAGCGCTCGCAGCACGGCGTCGATCGTTTCCAGTTTCCCCGGCTCGCCGACCGCGATGAGCAACTTGGTATCCTTATGGAAGCTGATGTTGGGCGTGTCTTTGTCCCCAAGCATTTTCCAACTGGTCTGGATGGCGGTGGTAATGTCATCCACGCTCAAGCCGCGTTCAATGTAGGGCGCGAGTGAGTAAAACCGGCTGGCCTTGGGCGGCGAAAGCGGTGGCCCGACTGGTTTTTGCACGAAGAAATACCAGATGGATTCATCCGTCACCCGGCCCTGCGTTTTGAAGCCGTAGGCGGTATTGGCCACTTGATAGGACTGCCCGGGAAGAAATCCCCCGCCATGGCTGCCACCTGTCGCATACGCCTCACTTTTCATGCTGGCCGCTTGCAAGGCGTCGAAAAGTTGTTGGACATCCACGTTCTTCATCTCCAGCGGCGGTAATTTTGCGTCGGCATGTTCGCGCGGAATCACCACGTTGAGCGGTTTGCCGGTGGCCTTTTCGATCGCCTTGGCCAGCATCAGCGGGTCGCCGCCAGAAAAACTGAGATCGAACCGGGTGAGGGCCGTGGGCGACTGCGCCGCGTTGTAGGAAGAAAACCGCCAGATCGAAGTATCCGACGGCGGATTGTCGAGAGTCGCAAAGCCGAGGCTGCTGATCACTTGGCTCTGATTATTGTTATCGTACCGGTAGCGCATGCTCGCCTCGCGCAGGCTGGCAAAGAGCTGCGGCAAATCCACCCCCATCATTCGCAAGGGCGGAATTCGCACGTTCGCTTGATCCTCGGCAATGATGGCGTTGATGGGCTTGCCCATGGCTTTCTCGATGGCGGCAACAAACTGCGGCGCCGTGCCCCCCGGAAAATCGAGGTCGAATTTGGTCAGTGGCGACGCTTCGCGATTCTGTGAGGGTTGCAGCTTTGCCAGACGTTCCGTAAATGTGGATGGCGCGGGCTGGTTCGCCGATTGCGCCAGCGATGTTTGGACCAAACAACCCGCAATAAACAGGGAGAGGACAATTACGTGTTTCATGTTTTTTGTTCTACATCCAGACAGACGCCATCAGACATCAAATCCTTCGCAAATTCGTTTCCTGTGGTTGGCGGGTGGAAACCTCCAATCAGTCAATTACTTCGGCGATCAACAGCGGTAGCCGGGGTTTGCTGGATGAAATCTGAAACGCGGGCAACAACCGGGCGCGGGCCGCCTCAGCCGCCGGCCGGCTGGTCGCATGAATCCGCCCCAACATCTCACCCCGCTTGATCGCCTCGCCCGGTTTGCTTAGATGATCCAAACCGACGGCGTGGTTGATCCGCGATTCCTTGGTGAGCCGGCCCCCACCCAGATCGCGAATGACTTCGCCGATGATGCGGGCGTCGCACCGGGCTACATAGCCGGATTGGCGTGACTTCAACTCAACCACAACTGATGCCAGGTGATCATGTTCAAGCTTGCGGTCGAAGGCGGCCCGGTCTGCGCCTTGGGCAACGAGCATTTCATCCCACTTGCGGCGCGGCGCGCCAGAGTCGAGACATTCCTCGGTTTGTTGGCGCGCTGCCCCCAATGATTTCGCCTTGCGAGTTTGCACTAGCAATTGCGCCGCGCATTCGATGACGAGTGCGCGGAGGTCAGCCGCAGTTTGTGGCTGCGAACGTGAGTTCGCGGCATGTTCTTTCCGGGATTTGAATATGGCCGCGTTCTGACGAACGCAGCTACGAGGCTCAAGGCACGCCACGCTCTCTTTCACTTCCAGCCAGTTTCCGGCGGAGCGACCGAGCGGGGTGTTCATGTCCGTGAGCATCGCCCGCGTGTTCACTCCGCATTGATTGCCAAGCGACACCATGGCTTTCGCCAGGCTACGCGCTTCGCCTTTGGTTTGCATAAATGCGGCGCGGCCAAATTTTACATCGAGAATCAGTGCATTAAGGTTCTCGGCCAGCTTCTTGGAGAGAATCGAGGCCGTGATAAGCGGAATGCTCGGCACGGTGCCCGACACATCGCGCAACGCGTAAAGCTTCTTGTCGGCGGGCACCATGCGCTCGGTCTGACCGCAGATGACGCAACCCACTTCCTGCACTAGCTGCACGATTCGTTTCGCTGGCAGGAGTGTCTGAAAGCCGGGGATGGAATCCAGTTTGTCCAGCGTCCCACCCGTAATGCCGAGCCCGCGCCCGGAAATCATCGGCACCCGAAATCCGAGGCACGCCAGCAGGGGCGCGAGAGGCAGCGAAACCTTGTCGCCCACGCCGCCGGTGCTGTGTTTGTCCACCAGCGGACGCTTATCCTTGGGAAATCTGAGGACGTCGCCCGAATCGCGCATGGCAAGCGTGAGCGCGGTGGTTTCCTTGGGATTCAGACCGCGGAAGAAAACCGCCATCAGAAATGCTGACATCTGGTAATCGGGAATTTCTCCAGCCGTGTAGGCGGCGACGATTTCCTGAAGCTGACGGGCGGCGAGTGACTCGCCCGCACGTTTGGCTTCGATGAGTGCAAGAAAGTTCACAGGCGATCTGGACTAGTCAGCAGTACCCGAGCGCCGGATCGAACCGAGCCCTGAGCGGCAGGGTGAACGCTAAAGGCGACACGGATCCGATTTTCATCACACGCGTCACACAATTCCGGACCAGGTCGCGAAGCGCAACCTGCATTTTCAGTTGCAGGTATGGCCATTCCCACTCGACGCGTGCCGGGCTTGCGCCTACGCTGCGGGCCGATGGATCCAAACGTCCTCATCAATGGCCTCTTGCAGTATCTGGGCTTGGTCATCTTGCTGACCTTTCACGAATACGGTCATGCGTGGATGGCCTTGAAGTGCGGAGACAGCACGGCCAAGGACGAGGGGCGGTGCTCGCTTAATCCCCTGGTGCACATGGACCCCATTGGCACGGGCTTGATTCCCCTGCTGCAGATTTTTTCCCCGGCGGTCGGATCGTTTCTACTGGGTTGGGCCAAGCCGGTGCCGGTGAACATCAACAATCTGCGTCATCCGAAACGGGATGACATCTTGGTTTCCATGGCCGGGCCGGCGATGAATGTGTTGCTCGCCATCGGCCTGGTGTTGCTGGCCCGCATTGGCGATGCCGCGGGTCAGTCCAGCGCCGTGAGTGTGTGCATCAATATGGCGCACCTGAGCCTGTTGCTGTGCTTCTTCAACCTCTTGCCGATTCCGCCGCTCGATGGTTCGCACGTCATGCGGGTATTGATCAGCATGGATTATTACACCTATCTGCAGATTGCCCAGTATGGATTCATCCTCATCATCTTGATCCTGAATTTCGTCCCCGTTGTCGGCCAATTCATCGGAATGTTATCGGTCGGCACACTCATGATCATGGCTCGGCTGGTGGGATTGGGTTGATGATTCGGGAAACCTGCGCATGTATCGCCAGCTCAATGCACCGAAAATTGTCGAAACGATTGCGACCCTGCAGCGGCGCATTGCCGAACGATTTCCAGAATCCGGTCTGAGCAAGCTTTGCGGCGAGGTCCACACCGTGGCGCACGAGACGGTGGAGCGAATGCGCTGGATTCAGCGCCCGCACCTGCCGCTGCGCGCAGTCATCGGTGTGTTGCTGCTGGCACTGATGGCGGTCTTGGTGATCATTTTTCTCACCTTGCGAAGATCGGACCTGAGCGAGATCGCGACGTTCATTCAGGTGATGGAAGCCGGTTTCAGCTCAATTTTCTTCATCGGCGCGTCCGTCGTCTTTCTGGTCACCTGGGAGTCGCGCATCAAACGCAACCGGGCGCTGGTGGCCATCCACGAATTGCGCGCTATGGCGCACATCGTGGACATGCATCAGCTGACCAAGAATCCAGAAGCGGTTATGGGGCCGCAGAGCGACACGGCCTCATCGCCCAAACGCCAGCTCTCCGCGTTCGAGCTGGGACGCTATCTGGATTATTGCAGCGAGCTGCTCTCGCTGATCGGCAAAACCGCCGCGCTGTATGCGCAGGGTTTGGAGGACCCGGTGGTGCTGGATGCCGTGGACGACGTGGAAGATCTGACCACCGAGTTGTCCCAAAAGATCTGGCAAAAGATCACCCTGCTGGAATCGATCAAGGAAGCCGGCGAGCGGGCAGATTGAGAAGGTCGCACCCGTACAAAAAAATGGAGCGAGCGAAGAGATTTGAACTCTCGACATTCACGTTGGCAACGTGACGCTCTACCAACTGAGCTACGCTCGCTTCCAAACTAACTCGGATAAGTTAGGAAACCCTCCGTGGGTTGGCAAGTCCTGATTTGCAACGGCTCGACACCCGCGGGACGGTCTGTTACCAAGCTGCGCGTGCGTTCGGAAGCGCTCCAGAACATCTCTCGCATCGTGGTCAAACTGGGCACGGGCGTCCTTACGGACGACCGCAATCAGTTGGACCCCGCCCAACTGGAACAACTCGTCGAGCAACTCGCCGCCTTGCGCCGGGCGGGCAAACAAGTCGTCGTGGTGAGCAGCGGCGCCGTGGGTGCCGGCATGGGCGCGCTGGGCTATGATTCACGGCCCACGAACCTCGCGGAAAAACAAGCCTGCGCCGCCGTGGGGCAATCGCGGCTGATGTCCACCTACGATAAATTGTTCGCGAAGCACAACCTCGTCGTCGCCCAAGTGCTGCTCACGCATGACGACCTCGAGCATCACGAACGCCACCTTAACGCCCGCAACACACTCGTCACCCTGCTCGCGCGCGGCGTGGTGCCCATCATCAACGAGAACGACGCCGTGTCGTTCACGGAAATCAAAGTCGGCGACAACGACACTCTCTCGGCCTTGGTCGCGTCTCTGTTGCCGGCGGACTTGCTGCTGATTCTGACGACGGTGGCTGGAGTCATCGAAAACTTTGGCCGGGCGAACGCAAAGACGATTTCCGTCATCGAGACGATTGACGCGAAGCTGGAAAAGCTGGCCGGCGGCACCACGAGTGAGACGGCCGTCGGCGGTATGGCCACCAAGATTCAGGCCGGCAAGATTGTGGTGCGCTCGGGAATTCCGCTGGTGGTTGCACCCGGCCGGAAACCTGATGTCTTGGCCCGCGTGCTGGCGGGCGAGGAAGAGGGCACGCTGTTCCTGCCCCAGCCTGGCAAGCTGCGCGGCCGCAAGCGCTGGATCGCGTTTTTTCATCATCCCAAAGGCACGCTCTTTGTGGACGAAGGGGCCAAGCTGGCGTTGCGCGAAAAGGGAAAAAGCCTGCTGCCGCCGGGTGTATCAAAGTGCGAAGGTGATTTTGCGGCCGGCGACGTGATTCGCATTTGCGACTTGGATGGTCTTGAATTCGCCCGCGGCATCGCCCGCTTCAACGCCGGCGAGATTCGCGCCGGCCAACTGGCCCGCGTGGAACTGGTGCACCGGGATGATCTAGTCATTTTGTAGCTGCGTTCGTGAGAACGCGGCCATCTAATTTGTGCGGACCAGAATCCGCGGTTTGTAAGAAATGAAAAAGAACCCCGCGATTGAAGATCTGTTGCGCGTCATGGCCCGCCTGCGCTCGCCGACGGGCTGCCCGTGGGATCGCGAGCAGGACCACCGGACGCTCCGCCGCCATGCGATCGAGGAAGTTTATGAACTGATTGACGCCATCGAGGCGGGGGACGACCACGAGATGGCGGAGGAACTGGGCGACCTGTTGTTGCAAGTGGTCTTCCACTGTCAGATGGCGAAGGAACGCGGCGCGTTTGATTTTGAGAAAGTAGCCCGGCATCTCGTGGACAAACTGGTTCGGCGCCATCCGCACGTGTTCGGCAAGGTGAAGGTCAAGGACGTGGATGAAGTCTGGGCCAACTGGGAACAGATCAAACGCGCTGAAAAACGCGGCACGCGGCACGAGCGCCCGTCCGCGCTGGATGGCATTCCGAAACATCTGCCGGCCTTGCTCCGCGCCGAAAAGCTGGTGAAGAAGGCTCGCAAAGCGCATCTGCTGGGACGGACACGTTCCACCGTGTCCCAAATCGAAGACGGAAAAAAAGCGGGACGCGGTGGAACGCGTCCCTCCCGCAAGCCGGCGAACAAGGCCGTCATCGCAAAGAAGCTGTTCGCGCTCACCCAAGAAGCTCAGCACCATGGGTGGTCCGCGGAGGAATTGCTGAGCGACGAGACGAAGCGGGTTGAATTGGCTCTGCGAAAGCGCGAGGCCTCAATCGCCGGCCCATAGCGATCCATTCCCCGCTCGACAAAACCAGCGCGCCCATTAGCTTTTCCACAACGCAACCTAGTTATGACCGATCCCCGTTTCACGAAACTCGCAAACCTACTCGTCACCTACTCCACCCGCGTCAAAAAGGGCGAACCTGTCCTGCTCGACATGATGGATGTGCCGGATGAGATGTCCGTGGAACTCATGCGCGCCGTGCGCGCCGCGGGCGGCATTCCGCTGATTGACCTGCGCCACGCCCGCGTCACGCGCGAGGTCCAGCGCGACACCAGCCCAGCCCATGCCGCGCTTGTGAGCAAGATTGAGCTCGCGCGGATGAAGCAGATGCAGGTTTACATCGCCATCCGCGGGTCGAGCAACGTCAGCGAAGGTTCGGATGTGCCGGCCGACAAGGCGTCACTTTTTGCGCGGATTACGCGGCCGGTCCAAAATTATCGGGTGAACAAAACCCGCTGGGTCGTGCTGCGCTGGCCAACCCCGAGCATGGCGCAGAGCGCCGGCATGAGCACCGAGGCGTTCGAGAATCTTTACTTCGACGTCTGCACGATGGATTACCGCAAGATGGCCAAGGCGATGATCCCGTTGCAAAAGCGCATGATCAAAGCCGACCGGGTGCACATCAAATCCCCGGGAACGGACCTCACCTTCAGCATCAAGGGCATTGGCGCAAAGATGTGCGAAGGGCTGCTCAACATTCCCGATGGTGAGGTGTTTTCCTGTCCGGTGAAGAATTCCGTGAATGGTGTCATCAGCTACAACACCCCGACGATCTACGCGGGCACGAAGTTTGAAAACGTGCGGCTGGAGTTCAAGGACGGCAAGATCGTGAAAGCCACCAGCAACAACACCAAGCGGCTGAACGAGATTCTCGACACGGATGCGGGCGCGCGGTACGTGGGTGAGTTTTCGCTGGGCTTCAATCCCTACATCCAGAATCCGATGTGCGACATCCTGTTCGATGAGAAGATCGCGGGCTCGCTGCATTTCACGCCGGGGCAGGCTTACGAGATTTGCGACAACGGCAATCGCAGCGCGGTGCACTGGGACATGGTGCTCATCCAGCGCAAGGAATGGGGCGGCGGGGAGGTGTGGTTCGACGGCGAACTCATCCGCAAGGACGGCCTGTTCCTGCCGAAGGATTTGAAGCCGCTGAATCCGGAGAGACTAAAGTAAAGCAACGCGGAAGGTCGCAATCGTCCGAGTCATTCCGATTCAACATGATGGCCAGTGAAAAATGCCCGGGATGCGGTTGTGAGGTGGAGATCCTGTTAGAAAACGCGCGCAGAGAAAACGACTGTCCAAGCTGCGGCAAGCGTTTCATTCCCCGACATTCGAGCAATCCGTCCGCTTTTCACGCAAGCAAGCCGAACATCAAGTCTCACCAGGGCATTGGAGCCTTGGCGACGATTGTGATCATCATAGGTATCTTGGCTGCTTTGTTCGTCTCTTTCTTAATTGGTTTGCTTCTCGTGATGACAGGGGTAATCGTCTTTCTTTTGCGGGAAATTGCAGCGAAGAAGGGCTAGCAGGATTTTCAATTGATAAGAGCTGACAGACTGAGTGACTCCGTCAGTTCCTTCATGTCCGCCCGCGCGATTGCTCGCGGCTACTGACAAACTTAACTTGGCCTCGTCATGAAACTCAGCAAGGTCACCCGCCGCCGATTCATCCTGGGCGCGCTGGCGTTGTCGCCGGTTGCAGTAGTGGCCGACGCTGGCTGGATCGAGCCGAGTTGGTTGAAAGTCCGCCGGCTCAAGCTGGCGAAAGAGAAACCCACTCATCGCTTTGTTCATTTCACCGATTTGCATCACAAGGGCGACCGCGCCTACTGCGAGTCGGTGGTGAAGACCATCAATTCGCTCTCGCCCGACTTTGTCTGTTTCACGGGGGACATCATTGAAGACGAGGTGCACCTGGCCGAAGCGTTGGAGATTCTTTCCGGGATCAAGTCGCCGCTGTATGGCGTGCCGGGCAATCACGATTACTGGGCCAAGATTCCCTTTGATGGCATTGCCGCCTGCTTTGCCAAGACCGGTGGCGGCTGGCTGTTGGATCAACAGGTCCTCACCCGCGATGGCAAGGTGAACATCATCGGCGCCAGTTGTGTGAGTGTGAATCAACCGCTCTTGCCGCCCCAGGCCGGCGTGAAGAATGTTTTCCTGATGCACTATCCCGCGTGGGTGAAGAAGCTTGGTGATCAAAAATACGATGTGCTGCTGGCCGGCCATTCGCATGGCGGCCAGGTGCGGATTCCCATTTACGGTCCGATCACCGTACCGTTCGGCGTGGATGAATACGATCTGGGTCTGTTCCAAACGCCGAGCGGTCCGCTCTATGTTGGCTCGGGCATCGGCTGGTTTCTCTGGCCCATTCGCTTTCGCTGCCGGCCTGAGATAACCGTGATTGAAATCTGAGCGGTATGCTTCAACGTTCCTGGGAGGGAGAATCACTGCTACCCACGCCCTGCCGGGGCTTTTCCCAGCTTGCCTCGCCGGCAGAATGCCCTCATCGTGACGGTGATGATTCTGCCTGAACAGCCGGTGACGTTGAGCGCGCAGCAGGTCGCGGAGTTGAACCACAAACTCGCGAGCCTGCGGCATGACATCAACAACAGCCTCGCGCTGGTGCTGGCAGGCGTGGAATTAATGAAGGTCAAGCCAGAGACCACAACGCGCATGTTGGGCACCATTGCCGAGCAGCCAGCCAAGATTACCGGTCTCTTGCGACAGTTTTCCGGAGATTTCGAAGAAAGCCTCGGGATCAAGCGCGCCGAACGGGTGCACTGATCCGGCTAAGATTTGGTCCGGTCCTGCGTTTGCAGAGCGCGTTCGTAACAAATCAACGCCTCCTCATACCGTTCCAGCCGATTGAACAAACCGCCCTTTTGCAGATAGGCAATGGTCAGGGAATCGTCCGCCGCAATCGCGCTATCGTAACAGCGTAACGCCTCCTCGTCCCGCCGCAGCATTTCCAGCGCGGCCCCCTTCTTAACCAACGCCTCGGCGTGATCCGGATTCACGCTCAGGACGGTGTCAAAACATTCCAAGGCATCCTGCGCCTGGTCCAGGCTGAGCAAGGATTGCCCCTTGGCCAGCAGCAACGAAATCTCATCAACCTGCGGGGTGGCCTTGCCATTGGCGGGCGCATGGTCGGGAACCGCTGCCTGCGTCACCGGTGAATGCTCGGCCGGTTTCGACCGTTCGCCCGCCGGAGGGGATGCCGGTGCGGGCGCAGACGCGGATACCACTGGCGAGCCGCCGGCGTGTTCCAATTCCTTCATGCGCTGCTCGATGCGATCCAGCGCGCCAAACAACTGCGTGTTCGCCTGCGCCGCGGCGGCGTTGGAAATCAGGCTGCCACCGGGAAGCAGGCCTCCCAGGTTCGAACGCATGGACAGGCCGGATGAAAACTCGGTCAGCCGGTTGAGCGCTTTCATCTGCAACCACGACGTCAGCAGCATCGCAATGAATCCCAGGCACGCAAACACGCCCACCACAATCAGCATGAGCCGGTTCGTGCTCTGCATGGCTTCCACCTCGCGCGCGCGTTGTTCACCCAGCGACTGGGTCAGCGCTTTGATTTGATCCGCCAGCGCGGTGGCACTCCGGGCGGCAAACGCCTCGGTTTCCTGCCGGTTCTTCTCCAGCGCCACCTGAGTGGCGCGCACCTGCTCCTGCAAAGCCAGGTAGGCGCGCAACGACTCCGTGTCCGGCGGGGTTTCGGCAGATCGGACCGGGACGTTTGTGTTGGCCAATCCGTTGCCGGCGGGCAAAAAAGCCAGGCCCAGCATAAGCAGGCTCCAGCCAATGTATCTCTGAAGGGCGACTCTCATTGAACGACGCGGTGAGCTTGAGCCGCATTGCAAAAAGAGTCAAGCGGACGGATGGAGTCGTAGTCGCCAAGTTTCAAGGGTGGTTTGCCTCGCGCTGCGAGGCAAGCCGGGTCGCAGCGCGACCCGGCCCACCAAATACCGACACTCATGATGGAGCTTGGAATTTCTCCGGGCCCTCCCTAGCTTCCGCCCATGTCGCGATTGCCCTGGGAACTGCTGCTGGCGCTGCGTTATCTGCGGCCCAAGCGGACGTTCGTCTCCGTCATCACGCTGATCTCCGTGCTCGGCGTGTTGCTGGGCGTGGCGGTGCTCATCGTCGTCATCAGCGTCATGAGCGGGTTCGATCACGATTTGCGCGAGCGGATTCTGGGCTTCAACACGCACATGAAGGTGTTCCAGCACGACCGGACCATGGCGGATTACGCCAAAGTGATGAGCCTGGTCGCGCAAAATCCCCGCGTGCGGGGCGTGTCCCCAGCCGTCATGGGGCCGGTGTTGCTCGAAACCCAGCCAGCCGCTGGGGAGCCATTCAACGACACGCCACTGTTGCGCGGCGTGGACCCGCAGACTGAAGGCTCCGTCAGCGTCCTCCCCAAAAGCGTCGTTCGTGGAGAGTTCGATGTCTCCGGCCGAGGCCTGTTGGTGGGCACGTCGTTCGCGACCAAGGCAGGTTTGCAAGTGGGCGACCGGGTGGCGATTCATTCCGCGCCGAACCTGCGGAAAATGTACAAAGCCCACCGCGAGGGAAAGGAACTCGCCATCAAGCCTGAGGACTTCGAGGTGCGCGGCATCTTCGACGTCGGCTATTTCGAGTTCAATTCCACGATCGTGGTCTGTTCGTTGGCCAAGGCGCAGGAACTTTACGGCTTGGACGAAAACGATACGGTACAAGGGTTGATGGTGATGCTACACGATCCCTATCAGGCCGGAGTGGCGCGGCGCGAAATCGAATCAGCGCTCGGCCCCGATTATTACACCAGCATCTGGACAGAAGAAAACTCCACGTTGCTCGACGCCCTCGTGGTCGAGAAAAACGTCATGTTCTTCATCCTGATTTTCATCATGATCGTGGCGGCCCTGTGCATCTTGAGCGCGCTCATTACGTTCGTGGTGCAAAAGACCCGCGAGATCGGGATGCTCAAGGCGCTGGGCGCAACCCGGCTGCAGATCGGCAGCCTGTTTCTCGGCCAAAGCGCGGTTATCGGACTCCTGGGCGTATCGCTCGGTTACGGCACCGGCATACTCGCTGTGACTTACCGCAACGGATTCCTGCATTTCCTACGCCGGCTCACGGGCTTCGAGTTGTTCCCCGAATCCATCTACATGTTCTCCGACCTCCCCGCGCTGATCGTCGGACCAGACATCGCGATCATTTGCTGCGTATCCTTTGTGATCTGCCTGCTGGGCGGGGTCATCCCGGCGTGGACGGCGAGCCGGCTCAAGCCCGTGGAGGCGTTGCGCTATGAGTAATTTCAGCGAAGCCCTCCTCACGGCCACTGACGTCACCAAGAGCTACCAGTTAGGTAAACGCACGCTGGAAGTGTTGCGCGGTGTGAGCCTGACGGTGAATTGCGGCGAGTTCGTCGCGTTGCGCGGCGCGTCGGGCGCGGGCAAGAGCACGCTGCTGCACCTGCTCGGCGGGCTCGATTCTCCCAACGCGGGGCAAGTTCACTTTGAAGGTCGCAACCTCGCCGATTTTTCTGATGCGACGCTCACCCGCTTTCGCAATCGTCACATCGGTTTCATCTTTCAGGCGTATCACCTGTTGCCCGAACTCGACGCGCTGGAAAATGTCTGCCTGCCCGCCCGCATGACGCGCCGCCCGACGGCAGAGGTCGAGCCGCGCGGGCGTGAATTGCTGGGACTCGTTGGCCTGGCAGATCGCGTCGAGCACAAACCGTACGAACTTTCCGGCGGCGAACAACAACGCGTGGCGATTGCGCGGGCGCTCATCAATGATCCGGTGTTGATCCTTGCCGACGAACCGACGGGCAATCTGGATTCGCACACTGGGGCGGAGATCATTGACCTGTTGTGCCGCGTCCGCACCGAACGGCAGACGACGCTGGTGATTGCCACGCACGACGCCAGCGTGGCCGCCCGCGCGCCGCGAGTGGTGCAGCTGGTGGATGGGCAGATTGAGACGTGACGGCGGTCAAAACAAAGTGCTGCCGACTTGTAGTCGGCAGGCTGGCGTCCACGTTCGGAAGGCTCTACCGACAAAATGTCGGCAGCACGTTGATGCGATGAACACGACCAATTGGGAACAGCTCTACCAGGCGGGCGATATGCGGTGGGAGAAAGGCGCGCCGTCGCCTGGATTGGTGGACTTTATCGCGGCGCATCCCGAGTTGCGACGGGGAACAGTGTGTGTACCCGGCTGCGGCACTGGTCACGATGTCCGCGAATGGGCGCGGGCTGGCTTCCGTGTTTATGGATATGACGTCGCTCCCAGCGCCATCCGTTTGTCCAACGAACGCACGCAGGCTGCCGGCCTGACCGCACAGTTTCGCACCGTGGACTTCCTGCGCGATGAGCCGCCGTTCCCGTTCGACTGGCTGTGGGAACACACGCTCTTCTGCGCGATTGACCGAGAAGTACGCGGGCTCTACGTGGACGCAGTGCGCCGCTGGCTCAAGCCCAGAGGCACTTACATAGCCGTGAACTACATGATCACGGAAGACGATGCCGGCCCGCCGTTTGATGTGACCCGCGAGGAATTGCTGGACCGTTTCTCCGCTGACTTTGAACTGATCGCGGAATGGGAGCCGCGGTCGTATCCGAACCGCCAGGGCCGCGAGCGGATGTTTTATTGGCAGAAGCGGACATAATAAGAAGGGCACAATAAGAGCGCAGGTATTCGTCTGGACAAAGGGAATACGCAAGTTGAGAGTCATCACAGCGGTGCAAATTGCGGTGCAAAACTCACCACCAATGGCCGTTGCGCGGCTTACAAAATGAAAGAAATGCTGACTTTATTCTTTTATTTTACCTGTCCTATCGCGACATTGCTTTTCACTATCCGCCTAGTCTGTGTAGCCTTCTCCGCAAAGGTTCGGGACGAAATCCAGAAGCATCTTTGGATTCATTTGATCTGGGGGTGCTATGGTTATTTTGGGACGTTTTTGCTCATGCACCTAATCAGGCTGCGATGATATTGCCCGACACTGCAAACAACGCAAAGCTAGCCATTCAATTGCACTCCGCCCTTTGCGTCTTTGCCTCCCGGCGTTGAATCTGTTACTTCTGGTGCGTGACCGAGCCAAGCCTTCTGCTGCTCATCCCGGCCTACAACGAGGAAGCGCGCATCGAACCCGTGCTGCGCGAGTTCGGCGCTTATTTCCGCGATCATTACCGCGCGCCCTTTCAGCTCGTCGTGGTGCTCAATGGCTGCCGCGACAACACCCGCGGCGTCGTGGAGCAGGTGGCCAGGGATTTTCCGGCCATCTCATTGCTGGATTTCCCCGCGCCCATCGGCAAGGGCGGCGCATTGATCGAGGGATTGAAGCTCGCCGGCAAGGCCGACGCTATCGGTTACGTGGACGCCGACGGCGCATCGCCGCCGCATGCCTTTCATGATCTGGTCAAGCGGCTGAGCGACGCGGATTGCGTGATCGGCTCGCGCTGGTTGCCGGGCGCGGTGTTGCATCAGGCCCAGCCATGGGTGCGCCGGCTCACGAGCCGTTGCTTTCACCTCATCGTCGAGAGTCTGTTCTTCATGCACATCAAGGACACGCAATGCCCGTGCAAGGTCATGCGCCGGCCGGCGGTGGAGAAGATTTACGAGAAGCTCTGCATCGCAGATCTGGCGTTCGACGTGAACCTGCTGGTATCGCTCAAACGCGCCGGGTTCAAAGTGATTGAAGTGCCGACGGAATGGACGGACAAGATCGGCTCGAAGGTGACGTCGTCACTTTTCCGCTCTTCGTTTGTCATGTTCCTGAGCGTCCTGCGCATCCGGCTGATCTATTGGTCGACCGTTTACCGACTGCTGCGTGGATTGGGGCTCGGTCCGTTGGAAACCTGGATTTACCGCAAGTTGCGTGCGCCCAAGCCAAGATCAGTCCGGAAGCCGTAGAACGGGCGCCGGTCACGGACCGCGGGAATTATTTCCCGCATTTGGTAGGGACGCGTTCCACCGCGTCCCAAACTTCACCGGACAAATGGGACGCGGTGGAACGCGTCCCTACCAGATACGAAGGAAAGTGCCCGAGATCGGGAAAAAGCCTGACGCCTGTCCTACGCCGATTGGGGGCTTTGCCCGACGATCTGCGGACTCCGCCAACTGAACCACCCGCACACGGCCAGCGCACCGAGGCCAAAGATTCCAAGAGTTTGCAGCACCATGATCAGGCTCTCGTGATACTGCGTGAGCGCGGCCGCGTAGCCCACCACCAATATCACCAGCGGTAACACCACGCGATACACGCCGCGCGCCAGGAGGTCATTGAGCAGCACATTCGTCAGCGCAATCGGCACCATGGCGAAGGCGTACCACGGCAGCACCTGCGTCGCGACCTCCACGTAGCTGGGTTTGAATACAAACTTCACCACAAACGGTCCGAGCACCGTAAGCCCAATCGCGCCGCACACCGCGAGCACCGCCGTGCCCAGCAGCACCACGCCCATGAGATTGGATTTCTCGGACTTCGCCGCGCTGTGCACCAGCCGCGGGAACATCACCGTCGCGAGCGGCATCACCAGCCACATCAACGCCCGCGCGAGCGTCCCGGCACTGCCGTAGAACGCGGTTTCGTCCTTCGAGAAATAAGCCTTCACGAACATCGTGTCGGCCGTGAACAGAAATTGAAACGCCGTGAATCCGATCATCAGCGGCAGCACCTGCTTCAGCAAATTCCGCCAGTCAAACTTCACCGCCGGCGCATTCCAGAATGACCGGGCCTGCCAGATGACGATGATTCCGGAGGCCAGCAGGCCCATCACCACTCCGGTCATCAGGCTCACTGCGTTGCCGACGACAAACAGCACGAGCGCGGCCGCAATCAGGGAACGGCCCACGGCGTTGGCGATCATGGACCAGCCCAGCCAGAGGAAATTCTGCGCGCCTTGCAGCACGCCGCCGAAGATCGGCATCCACAGCGAGAACAACAGCGCCGGTAACAACACCCACAACCCCACCGGACTGCCCAGTTTCCATTGCCCGACGATCCAGTCCTGCATCAGCAACGCCGCTGCCGCCACGACCACCCAGATTACCGTCGTGCCCAGCCAGATGAGGCGGATCATGCCGGAGAGTTCACCGGTGCGATTCGTCGCCAGCGCCTTCGCCGTCTGTTGCGCAAAGACCATTTGCAGCGGGATCGCCGGCACCACCATGATGACCGAGAGCAACGTGACGAACACGCCATATTGCTCCGGCTCGATTTTTTTGGACAGCAGATGCACTGCCCACATCAACATGCCGCCCGCCACATTGGCGATCATCAGCCAGCCGCTCTGGCGGAAAAAAGCGACGTGAGATTTCTCCTTCGGAATTGAGTCGGCGGTCATCGCGTCAACGGACATGAGCGTTGGACTGTAGCGGAATACAACCGTTCAAGGAAGCGATTTCAGGAATTGCACCAGCATGGCCCGGGCGCGGTCCAGTTGGGTCAAGGAAACCCACTCATCCGCCGTGTGGGCTTGGGCAATGTCCCCCGGACCGAACACCACGCTCGGAATCCCGCCCGCCGCCAGGACCGCCGCATCACAAAAGTAGTGGACACCCTGTGGCCGCCTCTGCCCGGCGCTGCGGAGGAACTGCTTCACCAGCGGCAAGCTGGCATCCGTCTCCAGTGCCGGACACGGCTTGAGCTTCACGTTGGCGACGCGCGCATTGAGTTTGCGCGCCCGTAAAAACTTTTCCAATTCGCGTCGCGCGCTGGCTTCCGTTTCGCCGGGCAACGTGCGCCGGTCCACGCTGATTACGCACTGATCCGGCACAATATTTGGCTGCGTGCCACCGCGAATCGTACCGACGTTCACCGTGCCGTGGCCAAGCACCGGATGTTTCTTCCGCCGCAATTGCCGCGCGTAATCGGTTTCAATCGCATCGACGACGCGCGCCATTTCGTGAACCGCATTTTTGCCAAGGTGCGGCAGGGCGCCATGCGCCGCCTGGCCGCGCGTTTCGACATCCAGCCAGACACTGCCCTTGTGCGCGGTCGCGATGACGAGTTGCGTGAATTCGCCAACGATGGCGAGATCCGCCTTCATCCGGCTCGCCGCCAATGCCCGGGAGCCGCCCTGGCCATTCTCCTCGTCCACGAGCCCGGCAAAAATGATTTCTGTCACCTGCGGCCGCCCCGGGCTGCGGCCCAGTTCACACACGGCCTCAAACATCGCCGCCACCGAGCCCTTCGTGTCGCAGGCGCCGCGACCGTACAGGCGGTCGCCGACCGTGCGCGGAATCAACTGAGCGTCAGTCACGACATTTACGGTGTCGAGATGCGGCGCGAGCAGAATGCGTTGCCGAGGTTTGCCAGTCGGCGTGAGCCGCGCGAGTAGATTCGGCCGGTGCGGAAAAACCTTCTGGAACTCAATGTCGAGTCCGGCCTGCGCGCCAACCGCCGCAAGGAATTCTGCAATGCGGCCTTCGCCCGCGTGCGGATGCCGTTCCGGCAGGAACGCCGGATTCACACTGGGCAGTGCGATGAGGTCGCGGAGAAGTTTGACGGTGCGGTTCATTTGTTTTTGGACCGCGGCTCTCCGAGCCGCAGCACGTTGGCGGATCAGCCGGATTGTCGAATTCCGGCGCCGCTCAAAGCAAGATTGCGGCTCATAGAGCCACGCTCCAATTAACTCGCGTGCGAGAAGATGCGGCGCAGCTTGCCGAGCATCGCTTCGGAGTAGCGCTCGCCGGGCGTGAGCACCCGGCCGTGCATCTGAAGTTCGTCTACCGCGGCAAGCGTCATGCAGAAATCCACATCATGCAACGGCCGTTCGCGCCGGACCCGGCGCACCCAGCGGCGCATGTCGGTGATTTCTTCAATCTCGATCTTCTGTCCAGGCTGAAAGGACATGCCCCATTCGTTGCGCAGCACGAAGCCGTCGCTTTCTTTCTTGTCGGCAAACCAGGCATCGCCGAGCAGGATGCAAACTGAACGGTTCTTGTGTTCGCCCAAACGGTAAAAAACGATGCGCGCGTCCGACTCGCACAAATGTTCATAGGCCACTTCCAGCGCCTCCTCCGGCACGGGAGAGAACCGGGTTTGAAACCCGATATGAATGCCGCCCGGCACGTCAGGCTTCTTCTCAAACACGAGATTCTCCTCGAAAATCCAGACTGTTTCCGGGGCCAGCGCCCGCTCGGCCAGGATCTTTTTCCAGGCCGCCAGCGCGTCATTCAACGAGGGACGGGTCATCGAGGCATTTCGGCTCATGCGGGAATTCTAGCGAAAGCCGCGCGGGAACCAATCCGCAAAACGCATCGGAACTTTCCCCGGCCAGAATGGGTCTGCATCTGCAACCTCCCGCCGTCAGCGGCCCGGCTCGAAGCCGGGTGGCGGCGCGCGCAGCAGTTGTTCGCCGCCGGCCTGTCGCAGCGAACGGATGACAGCTTCACGTTGACTCTGGAATCGATGCATAAGTTGTGAGGTGGGGTCAGGAGTGCCAAATGACTCAAGGCCGAAACGCCACCAGGCCCCGGGCAGACTGGAGGCTAGGAACGGAACCGGCATGCCGGGTCGGGCGGTAGGCGTGAGTAAATCAAGCGGCGTCATGCCGGCCGAATTGGTGGCATTCACCGATGCACCTTTGGCGAGCAGTATCACGACCAGTCCTGGCTGCCCACAAATCGCCGCCAGGTGCAGCGGGGTACTGCGCGTCGCCAATCCGCCGCGGCCCGGAACCGGTTGCAGCGAAGCGCGGGAGGGTACGTCCACCTTCGCACCGTGCGCGAGCAGCAGTTCCGCGACGTCTTGCGCGCCGTTGGCGGCAGCGTGGTGCAGGGGCGTAAACCCGCCATCGTCCACCTTCTCGGCATCCGCGCGGTGCGTGAGCAGCAGACGGGTCTCATTGGTTCGACTACAATACGCCGCTAGATGCAACAACGTGACCCCTTGATCGCCCACGGCATTGGGTGGCAGGCCGTTGGTCAACATCATCACCAATGCCTGATTTCGACCCGCGGCCACGGCCAGGTGCCCCGCCGTTAACCCGCGGCCATTCTTGCGAGTCGCGGCATCCGGTTCCGCTGCAAGCAGCGCTGAAAGTTGGGACAGGTCATTTAGCATCACGGCATCAAAAACATTCTCTTTGGCAGAGTGCGCGCGTAGAAATGCCACCATCGCAGCCTGGTTCTTCAATCGCGCCCGACCCAACGCCGTCAAGCCAACGCTGTCGGGAGTGTTGATTTCGCCGCTGGCAGACAAGACGGCTTCGACCGCTGGTATCACGCCTGATGCGGCGGCGAAGTGGAGCAGCGTCTGGCCATAAGTCCGGACGGAAGCCGCGCGTGGATCGCTCGCGAGACTCTTTTTGAGCGCGGCGGCATTTCCGACCAAGGCGGCCGACACGGCGTCCCACGATCCCCCGTGTTCGCCGAGCCAGGTGACGACATTGGTCTGGCCCGCCCGCGCAGCCACACGCAGGATAGTTTCTCCCTGTCGGTTCGTTGCGGAAATCAGTTTGGGTTCGGCGGCAAGAATCCGTTGCAACGCCGCCAGTTGGCCCTTCCCGGCCAAGGCAAAAACGTCTTCGCCCTCCGGAAGGCGCATGCGGGAGAAAGCACTGCTGGCGCTCAGTGCCAGCAGCCGCGGGGTTTCACCGGCCGCGTTGGTCAGATCAAGTTGGGCGCCCCGCGCACACAGCCAGCTAAAAACCTCACCGTCGCCTGACCTGGCCGCCAGGTGCAAGGGCGTGTTACCGTCCCGGTCGCGCGCGTTCACGTCAATGTTCGTGGCGGACAGACTCGCCGTGATGCCGCGCAGGAAGAACATGGGACTCTGTTTGAGCTGCGCTAACAGGTGGAGCGCGGTACGTCCTTGATCATCTGCCAGTGTGGTATCGGCACCGGCGGCCACCAGGCGCGCGATGGATTCGCTGGCGTCGTTCCACGGCCACTCGCCGGAAAGAAAAACCAGGATCGGGGTTCGGCCCTGGTTGTCTTTTAGATTCGGCTTAGCACCGGCCTTCAGCAGCGCCTCGGTGGCCTCTTTCCGGGAACTGCCGTCGGAACTGGCGAGAACATGGAGTGGCGTCATCCCTTGGTGATCCTTGATGTTCACGGCCGGTTTCGCAGCGAGTAGCACCTTCAGAGGAGAGGAGTCGCCAATCGTGTAGATTTTTTCCAAAGCCACATGCAACGGTGTGCGACCGAGCCGGTTGGTGGCGTTGAGATTGGCGCCCGCGTTGATCAATGCCTTCGCGTCATCCCCATCGTAACCGCGCATCGCGCGATGCAAGGCCGTGTCCCCGTCGGCATCGCGCTCATCCAGGCTGCCGCCTCCTTTCGAAATCAGCGGCAGCAACGCCGCCCGTTCCTCGTCAGACAGCATCGCTCGCTCGTCCATGGCGATTTGCAGCACCGTTTGGCCCGATTTGTTTTTGATGGCCGGATTTGCGCCACAAGCGAGGAAGAAGGCGATGGCTTGCGCCGCGGGACGCGCGGAGCTTGAGCTGGGGTCGAGGCTGTAGACCCGGAGAAACTCGCGTTTGGAGGCATCCTGTTTCCTCTTTTCAACCCACAACGCCGATGGACGTCCGGCAATCCAATGCGTCTGGGAAAGCAGGATCAAATGCAGCACGGTGTTTCCCTCGGGATCTTGCGCGTTGACGTTTGCCCCGTTGTCTACGAGCAAGGCCGCCGCTCCCAGTTGTCCGCTGCGGGCGGCCACCAGCAGCGGAGTCTGACCAAGTTCATTTCGGGCTTCCAAGTTTTCGGACGTCAATAGCGCAGCCAGCACCACGACATTTCCACTGGCGGCGGTTTCGTGGATGCTGGTGGCCACTCCCCGCAACTGCGGGTTGGCCATTGTCTCCGTGCCCAACAAGCGCCGGATGGTTTCCGGTTGCTTCGCGCGAATGGCCACGTCCAGTGCAGTCCAGCCGTTGGTGTCCTTCAGATTCGTCGGCGACCGGGCGGCTAGCAATTTTTCCATCTGCGCGGCGAAACCTCTTTCCGCCGCGATGTGCAGGGCCGTCTGGCCGGCGATGTTGGTAGCTGCGGTTGGCGAACCCGCCTCCAACCAGAAGTCCGTCAGCGGCAACTGGTCCGTGCGCACCGCCCAGTGCAACGGCGAATCACCAAGAAAGTCACGCGCGCGGACCAGCGCCGGATTGGCACCGACCAGACGACGGGCCGTAGCCACGTCGCCGAATGCGGTGGCCGCGAACGCATCGTAATCGGATCCGTGTTGCGTAAGCAGTTCCCGAATGCGCGCCCAGCGTTCAGAATCCGCGCCAGCGATCTTGACCGGCTGGCTGGCAGCAAAAGCAAAGGCCTGCATTGTCGAATACGCGGCCGTCGAAGCCATGCTTGGGCGCACTCCCGCTTTCAGTAACGCATCCACCGCCTCCAATGATCCGCGCTGCGCGGCCAGCGTGAGCATGGCAGTGCCGTTGGTTGCCAAAAATTGGGCGCGCGCCGCCGAGAAATCACTCGTGTTGGCGGATGTCGTTCCGGGAGCCGCGCCACCGAGCATTCGAGGAATCAGCTTTCCACTACTATTGGCGATGGCTTTCTCGAAGGGTGTTGTGCGCTGGTAGGGATTGCCGCCCACCAGAAACGGATTGGCGCCGTGATCGAGCAACAGCGCCGCCAACTCCTCCTTGCGGTACGCAAATGCCATATGCAGCGCGCTGCCGTCCCATGGGCTGAGGTGATTTGGATTGGCGCCGGCGGCCAGCAGCCGTTGGACGATGTTCGTCGAAACGCGATTGTACCACACAGCCACTTCGAGAGCCGTAAGTCTTTTGTTGCCAGTGTCCCAAGTATCGCCCTCGGCATCCACTTCTGCCCCGAGTTCAAGCAAACGCTCGACCACGGGCAACAGGCCTTTGGAAGCAGCAACATGCAGAGGAAACTTGCCGCTGTAGGTGCTGACCCGGGCCAGATTCGTGTTCGTTCCAAGCAACCGCAAAGCAGTCGGCGTATCCTCTGCCAGCATCGCTTGGAAGAAATCGGACTGCGTTTGCGAAGTTGCTCTATCCTGCGACACCCCCGGAGAGGATGGCGCAAAACAGAGAAGGACCAGAAGTGCTGCGACGCTGAAGACCCTGGGAGTAAAATCCGACCCACCTGCATTCACGATTGGATTCTAACGCGTGGGCCCAAACCGTCCATCTGTTATTTGAGTTGTTCCGCCAGCGATTGGGGATTACAACCAATTTGTATGAAGGTGCGTCTGCGGTGGATTTGTTTTGGGCTGCTGGCCGGGGGAATTTCGATCGGTCACTCGTTGGAACTTCCTACGCCGCCGCAACAAGCCGCCGAGTGGCGAGCGCCTCCCGGGTTGCCGACCAATCTCCTTTCCGCCGCCTCGACCCTGTTTGCGCAGGGTTTTCCTGACCCTCGTGGCTGTGAGTATCGCGAAATCGAGATTGTTACCGGCGACGTATGGCGAGCGGGCACAAATGCTACCGCGACCCGGGGCTGGGTTCTGCCGCCAAACGCGGGTGAGTCGAACCGTTTTGCAATTTGCTGGAATGGGCTGATCTACCCCCTGCGAAAATCAGGTGAACTGGCCGACCTCCACGCAGAAATCGCTGCGACGGAAGCCGCGCGCCAGACTGGGCGGATGTATTTTTATGGTGGCGCAAACGCTGTGGGTGAGTCGCGATCTGTGCAGTTTGCCTCGGCGCAATCCACCAAAGTTTTGTTGCTGCTTCGAACGGGAGAAACCGCCGCCGCGTTGACAAACTACGCGTTGCTTCCCCGATCAAACGTGCAAACCTTCCGCCGCCCTGGCGAGCGACCGGATAATGCGGCAGGAGAGCCGGATCCGTATCTGCAGTTCGCGGGTGATTGGGCCTGGGCACTTTTCGATCGGACGCTTTGCGCCCACATGCGGGGCGACGAAGCCCTGGCGCTGGCGACTGCGCGAACTCTGGCGCAAGTGCAACCCCGGATCGAAGCTGAGGCTGCCCGGCGCGGATTCCCCCGGCAACTCGAATCGAGTTTCCGGCCATCCGATCAACGCAAAGAGAAACCCTACCTTGACTTCCTCGCGGCCTTTCCCGTTTTGCTGACCGATCTAGAGCGGCGCGAACGTGAGGGTGTACGCCTTCCCGTGTTGCAACGCGGCTTGACGAACATCGCCAATCCGACCGACCGCATCAGCGCGCTGATTCGCGATCTCGATCTTGTAGCCGCCCGGCAAATGGGCCAACCCGGATGGGTGATTGTGAATGGCGATCCCATCGTCGCGGCGCTAATTCAGGAAGGTGATCCCGCCGTCGAACCCCTGCTTGATTGCCTGGAGACTGACAAACGCCTCACCCGCTCCGTGGGTTTCGGTCGCGACTTCCATCGCAACCGCACAGTCGTGCCCGTGAACAGCGCCGCCCGTACAGCCTTGCTCGCGATTCTCCAGGCCAACTTCAGCACCGCAACCGAGATGCGGGCCTACTGGAGCAAATACAAACATCTTAAACTCGAAGAGCGCTGGTATCAGACCCTAAGAGACGATGCCGCCGGGATGGGCCGATGGTTGGAGGCGGCTTCGCTCATCACGCAGCCGACGAATCAATGGCGGCAACCGGGTAGCGGTTACAGCATGGAATGGCCAGCGCCCACGAACGGATCCGCCGCGTTACGTGGGAATGTTCTCCGGGGGAAAGCCGATCCCTCCGTTGCGGAACTGCTTGCCCGTCGAGCGACGGAAATCGCGCCGACCAATCCGGCCAGTTACGATTTGTCGGCGGCCTGCACGCTCGGAATGCAGCTCGCCGTCTGGGACGCCCCAGCATCGTGGCCCGTGCTGGGCACCCTCACCGAGCGATGCGAAGTGGCCTTGGAGTATTCGAGTGGTGGCCGTTCCCCGAGCTCACACGCTTGGGGACCGCTGCTCGCAAAGCTGTTGATTGCTCGCGTTGACGCCGGTGATCGTGCCAAAATTCCTACCGAAAAATTCGCGGCCTGGCTGCCGACTTCGCAACCCGAGTTTGGTTCGCCAGTGGGTGAAATATTTGCGCCTCTGTGGAAATTTCCCGCCGACCCCAACCTGCAAATGGCGGCGGAGGAAATGTTCAGCAACACGAATTCGGCGTGGAGTCAATGGCCGTGGAAGCTCTCCGGATTCTACAATCCCCTCGACTCCGGCCTCGTCCGCGTGCCGGCCTTTCGGCTTTTACTGGCGCGCGAGTTAGACCGGCGGGAGCCATACGGCACGGTCCAATGGCACGCACCCAATTCGGTTTCCATCCAAACCACCAATGGTAGCTACAGGCGGCGCGCACTTGATATACCGGAGACGGACCGGCCTGTGGACGGCGAACGCGTCGCCATCCGGCGTTGCGACTGGCTCGCGTTGTCGTTGGGCGACGCAAAACAGATTCCAGCCTTCAATCCATTCGCGGCCGAAGCCACACGTGACCAAGCCATCGCGGCCGCAAAAGCTGCTCTCACGAAGCCGTGAAACTGGCGCGAGGCGGACGTTTATCAACGGATAGCCTTGGCAAGAATCTCCAGCATTCTTGCGTTGGTCGCTGCGTCTTTCACCGCGATGCGAAGCGCATGCCTTCCAAGTTGTGAGCCCATCGCGCCGGCATCACGGAGAAACAGGCCTTGCACCCGGCAACGGTTTGCCACGGCCGCGGCAGTCGGCCCGTTGGGTGGCAAGTGACAGAGCACAAAGTTGGCGATGCCCGGAATGATTTTCCAACCAAACACGCGAAGGCCGGCAGCCAGTTGTTCACGCAGACTGTGAGTCTCGGCGTAGCGGCCGGCGTAGTAATCGGGGTCTTGCAACGCCCGCACGGCGGCCACTTGTGTCGGCAAACCCACCACCCACGGCGGCGTGATGGCCCGGAGTTCCTCCAATTGATGCGGTCCAGCACAGAGATATGCCGCTCGAGCGCCGCTCAGGGCGTAGACCTTGGACATGGATTTGCAGACGATGACATTCTCCGAACGTGCCGCGAATGCTTCGAGTGACTGGCCCGCACCCGCATACTCGACGTAGGTTTCGTCCACCCAGATTCGCGTGCTGGCAGGCGCCCGTTTCAACACTGATTCGAGCGTGGCCTGCGGAACGTGCCGGCCCGTCGGGCTGTTGGGATTCACAAGCACAATCAAGTCGTAGTCGTCAGCGAACGCGGCTTCGAGCCGGGCGAGGTCCACGTCGTAGTTGTTCTCCCGCAATAGCGGCAGCCGGTCCACGGTACAGCCGATGACGCGGTCGAGCACGTGGACGTACTCGCCGTAAGTCGGATCGAGAATGAGGGCGTGTGAGGATGGCTTAAGCCAATGTCGCAACGCCCGGAAGATCAGATCGGACGAACCTGCACCCGGCAGAATGTTTTGGGGGGCAACGCCTCGGGCATGAGCAATCGTCTCAATCAATCCCTCGCAGCCGGTCGGTGGCGAGGTGCGCAACAGCCACGGCAGATGCTCTTGCAACGCCGCCAACACTTTCGGTGACGGTGGAAACCACGCGTCGAGCACATCCGCGTTGATGATGTGCCGGTGGTGGTCCAAGGCGTCAAACTTTGGCCCAATGGCATCAAAAAATGCGCCCCCGTGAAAACACGGTGCAGGTTTACGGAAAGGAAAGTTCAACTGCCAGTCGGTCCGGCTTTCCAATCGCTCCAGCACCCCACCAAAGTTGCGAATACGTTCGCGCAGCGCGGTGATGGGTGCGTGGAGGAAGTCATAGGTCACCGCCCCGGATTGCACGCTGCGGCCAATCGCTTCCAAACCGCAGCGCTGATACATCTCGGTGACTTCCCGTCGGCCAATGGCCATGATGCTGGTGCCGCCATGTGCCTCCACCCACCGATACGCGCCATACATCAGCAACGTGGCGAGTTCGCTCCCACGATGCGGTTTTAGCACGGTCAGCAGGCGGACTTCATAAAGTTTGTCATCGAAGACGAAGGGCAGCGTTTCGCGGGCCGCGTACTTGTCAATCGAGTAGCCTGTCGCGCCAGGTGGGGTGATACTGATAAAACCAGCCAACTCACCGTCCATCCGGGCGACAAGGTAGATGTTCACCGCGTCTAGCGGATCGCTCAATGCGCCGGCAGCATTGGGATGATGCTGACCAAGTTCCTCGGCGTAAACGTCGTGGCGCAATCGATAGATTTGTTCCCGATCCCGGGCCGAGGCCAGCGCCAGAATGAAGGCGGATTCGCGGGCTGCGGCAGGGCAGCGCTGAGAGGGGCGAGGCAGGGCAATTGTTTTCATGCCAGCGACCTTAGTTCAGCCCTTCCGCTGCGCCGAATCGAAAAATCTGACCTGCCATCAGCAAAAGCAAATCGCCCGCAACCGCGTCTTGAACTCCGCCCGCCGCTTCCCATACTTGTCGCCCGATGAACGACACCCTGTTGAATCTCGAACTGCCCGGCATCCAGAAACTCAAGAGCGGCAAGGTCCGCGAAATCTTCGACCTCGGCGACGCCTTCCTCTTTGTGGCCAGCGATCGCATCTCCGCGTTCGACTGCGTCATGCCCAACGGCATCCCGCGCAAGGGCGAAGTACTCACACAAATCTCGCACTTCTGGTTCGACCAGACCGAGAACTTCGTGCCGAATCACCGGCTCGTGAAGGCCGGCGAATCATTCAACGTGCCGGCGCTGGCGCACATTCCCACTGAAACGAAAACCGCGCTCGCCAAGCGGGCGATGATCGTCAAGAAAGCCAAACCGCTTGCCGTGGAATGCATCGTGCGGGGCTATCTGGCGGGATCGGGCTGGAAAGAATACAAGAAGTCGCAAACCGTTTGCGGCAGTCCATTGCCGGCGGGTTTGCAGGAATCGTCAGAACTGCCCGAGCCCATCTTCACACCCTCAACCAAGGCAGAGACCGGTCATGACGAGAATATTTCCTTCGATGAAGCAAAGAAGATTCTCGGCGATGACATCGCGAATCAGGCGCGCGACCTAAGCTTGAAGATTTATAAGTTCGCCCGCGATTACGCTCGGCAACGTGGCATCATCATCGCCGACACAAAATTCGAGTTCGGTTTGTTTGAAGGGAAGTTGATCCTGATTGATGAGGTGCTGACGCCCGACTCCTCGCGTTTCTGGCCTGCGAACGAATACGCGCCGGGCAAGGGCCAGCCGAGTTTCGACAAACAGTTCGTCCGCGATTACCTCGAAACGCTCGACTGGGACAAATCCCCGCCCGCTCCGGCGTTGCCCGCCGATGTCGTTGCCAAGACTCAGGCGAAGTATCTCGACGCTTACGAGCGGCTGACTGGGCGAAAGCTTTGAAGCCCGGCCCTTCCAAACGCGCGCCCAGCCAGCCCATTCGGGGAAAGAAAATTATTTTGCGCCCACCCATCGCGGCGGATTACCGCGAGATCGCCGCGTTGATGGAACGCAACCTGGCGTTCTTCCACGGCCTGGTGCCGGCCTTCAAGGGCCGGGCAAGCTTTAGTGAATGGATTGAACGCAATCGATACGATGACTGTTTCGATTTCTTGATCTGCCGGCGGGAAGACGGGCTCATTGTCGGGAAGGCCAATCTGTTTCAGATCATCCGCCGCGGTTTGCAGAGCGCCTGCGTGGGCTACCTCGTCGCTCGGGAGCACACCCGCAAGGGATACGCGACCGAGGCGCTGGAATTGGTACTGCGATTCGCCTTCCAGAAAGTGAAGCTGCATCGCGTCGAAGCCGACATCCAGCCGCAGAACAAGGCCTCACTTGCGCTGGCGCAACGCGCCGGTTTCATTCGTGAAGGGATCTCGCGTCGTTACGTGAAGATTAGCGGCCGCTGGCGCGATCACGAACGCTGGGCCCTTCTGGTGGACGACTGGCAGAAGCCCGGCGGGCAATGACATGCAAGCGCTCGTCGAAGATTTTCTCCAGCACCTGCGCCATGAGCGCGGGCAGGCGGAACACACCCAACGGACTTACGCCGCCTTGTTGAACAAGTTCACTGCGTGGGCCGGGAGGAATTCGCTTAAGGACTGGCGGCAGGTGGAGTTGAAACACCTGATGGCTTTTCTCCAGCACGAGCGCGAGCGCCCGTTAGCCGACGCGCCCAGGGAATCCACCAAGCGATTGAGCAGCGAGAGCGTGTATCTGGAGATCGCCGCGTTGCGCGCGTTCTATCGGTTCGCTGAGAATGAAAAACTCCTCCCCGCGAATGTGGCAGAGAATCTTTCGTTGCCACGCCGATGGAAACGCCTGCCCAAAGCGCTCACCAATGCCGAGATCGAGAAGTTGCTCGCACCCATGGCTCCCGCATCGCCGGAGAGTCTTTGCACAGATGCGGTACTGGAACTGGCTTACGCGTCGGGACTGCGGCTCGCGGAGTTGCGCGGCGTGCGGCTGGAGCAACTTCATCTCGAGGCAGGCTTCATCAACGTCATTGGCAAGGGGAACAAGGAACGCGTCGTGCCCGTTGGCCGCCAGGCGGTGGAGGCGATAAATCGCTATCTCGAAAGCGGCCGACCCATGCTCGTCACGCCGAAGTCTCCGGCTAATGTTTTCCTGACCAGCCGCGGCACGCCCTTCGCGGCCGTCACGCTGTGGAAGCGCATCAAGGACCGCACCCGGCGGGCGGGCGTTTCCCGCAATGTCACCCCACACATGCTGCGGCACAGCTTCGCAACGCATTTGCTGGAACATGGCGCCGACTTGCGGGTGATTCAGGAATTACTCGGCCACGCGAACATCAGCACGACGGAGATTTACACGCAGGTCGAAGGCAGCCGGCTGCGGGAGATTCACCGGAAGTTTCATCCCCGGGGGTAAAGTTCCGGGTTTGCCGCATCCTCACGAACGCAGCCACAATTACTCGAAATCGTATACCTGTACCTTCTTGCTGATCGGCTTGAAGACTTTCTCGACGAACTCAATGTGCTGGGGATGCACTTGGTAATCGTCTTGCGCCTGTTTGCTGGTGAACACCGTGTTAAGCGCGACCTGGTAGGACTGATCCACCACCGGGCGATGGCTCCCCACCATCTTGCCGACATGGAAATGGATGAGGCCGGGAATATTCTTCAGATATTGATTCGCGCCGGCAATAAGCTTGTCCGCGGCATCCGGCTGCGCCGGATCGGTCCAGAAGATGACAACGTGTGAAAACATACGGCTCGGATTCTGTGAATCGAATCCTGCCTAGCAAGGCAATTCGAATGGAGACTCCACTTACTAAAGCAACAAGGCGCAACCTTGCGGTTGCGCCTTGCGCGAAAGAAACTTGAATTACTTGCGGCGAAGGACCAATAGGCCAAGCAATCCGATAGCGGCAAGGCTCGCGACCGTAGGTTCGGGCACGGCAACTGTGGCCGTAATACTGAAATTATCAATCGCCAAGCCGTGATCGTTTCCGGCGTCGTTATTCTCAAGCCAGCGAACCCAAAGAGTTTCACTGTTGTTCCAAGCAAGGCTCGAGATTGTGCCGCCTCTCGCGGTTACTTTGCCGGCAGCATTTCCATCAACTGCTGCACCAGTGGTGGTATTTACAAATACAGGTGAAGTGAAGTCAAAGTTACCAGCGGGCACATTCCATGTTGTGACGCCTGCATAAGTGGCCCCAAAGCCATACTGGAGGACCATTGTCTGGGCAACGGGCGTTGTAGCACCGCCATCTCGCCATTGTTCACCGTCGTAAGAAATGGTGAAACTATCCAAGGTGCTGCCACTGGTGTTCTGCAAACCGACCGCAATATAGCCGGCGACCGCTCCTGATGCTGGGCCCGGACTTCCAAAATAAGTGTTCGCCGATGCAACTCCTCCAAGTGCCCTTTCAGTTGCGGTACCTGTGCCGAAGCTCCAAAAATGGCCGGAATTGGAACTACCGGGACCAGCGTTAATGTCAGCGATGTTTCCCCCTGTGTATTGGAAAAGGTACCAGCCGCCAATAGTCGTGTTCTGACTCCAGGCATTGGCATTCCCTGACGTTGCAAGCGTGTCGAAATCTTGGCTGTAACTTAGACCGCCACCAAAAGAAACTTGGCAATAAGCAGATTGCGCTAACGCCAAGGAAAGTGAGAAAGCAGCAATACTTCGTTTCATGAGACAGGTCGCAAATGAGTTCTAATTGGCTCGACGCTATCATCATTCGATATCGTTGCAAGCTAAGAGTTCGTCCGGCTGGCGAATTTTATTCACATCCTGTTCACCACGTCGGGCTGAATACGGGACTACATCTGTTCCAATACGCCAATTCCCAAGACGGCAAGCCCTTCCTTCAATGTTTGCGCCGTCAAATCACACAACAATAGCCGGCTTTGGCGCGTCGCTCCTTCCGATTTCAGCACCGGGCAATTCTCGTAGAACGACGTAAACTTGCCGGCCAGTTCGTAGAGGTAATTGCAGAGGAAGTTTGGCCGGTGATCCTCGGCAACTGCCTCCAGGGTTATCCCGAAATTCAACAGGTGTTTGGCCAGCGCAATTTCCTCGGGCGCAGTCAAAGTGATTCCAGTTTCCAGTTTCCCACTTTCAGCTTTTCTCTGAATGCTCCGGATGCGGGCGTAGGCGTATTGCAAGTAACCGGCGGTGTTGCCGTTGAAGGCTATCATTTTGTCCCAACTGAACACGTAATCGCTCTGGCGATTCGGCAGGAGGTCGGCGTATTTTACGCAACCAATCCCGACGACACGGGCAATGTCCGGCCAAAGACTTTCTGGCACACGCTCTTCCTCAGGACGCTCAAGCTGTTTCTTTTTCACAAGGTCGAACGCCCGCTCCTCAGCTTCGTCAAGCAGGTCGCCCAGTTTCACCGTGTCACCGCTGCGGGTCTTGAAGGGCTTGCCATCATCGCCCAGGATTTTTCCAAAACCGATATGCACCAGCTTCACCTGCTTCGCGGCGACAGGCTGCCAGCGCGCGAAGGCCAAGAACAGTTTCTTGAAATGCGGCCCTTGCCGGTCGTCCACCACGTAGAGGATTTCGTCGGGCGACCAGTTCTTGAGCCGGTAATCAATCGTCGCCAGATCCGTCGTCGTGTAATTGAAGCCGCCATCGCTCTTGCGGACCAGCGCCGGATCGGCCACCCACTCGCCATCCCGGTTCACGAGAAACGGGTCTTCCTTGGGCGGCAATTTGCCGTCGCTGAAGATGCCAACCGCGCCTTCGCTTTCGCGGGCAATGCCCTTGGCCAGTAAATCCTCGACGATCCCGCCGAGCCAGGGATTGTAGAAACTCTCGCCGAGCGTGTGATCAAACTTCACGCCGAGCCGGCCGTAAAGTTCATCGAATTGGACCTGCGAGACGCGCGCCATTTCCTGCCAGATGGCCAGATTCTCCGCGTCGCCAGCCTGAAGCTTCACGAGTTCCTGCTTCGCTTCCTCGAGTCGCGCGGGATTGGCGTCGCACTCGGCGTTGACGACCTTGTAAAGCCGTTCCAGTTCAGCGATGGCGTCGCGTTCAAGCGCCGGGCGATCAAGCAGTTGCTTCCAGCCGAGCAACAGCTTGCCAAACTGCGTGCCCCAATCGCCGATATGATTATCGGTGATGACGCGATGGCCGAGCAGGCGGAACACGCGTTGCAGCGCGTCGCCAATGCCCGTGGAGCGGATGTGGCCCACATGCATCGGCTTGGCGACGTTGGGCGAACTGAAATCGATGACCACGGTCTTGGGTTGCCGCGTTTTCTCGAAGAACAGATGCTCGCCGCGCGCCGCGGAGTTCAGCGCGTTCTCTAAAGCAGATTGCTTGAGCCGGAAATTCAGAAACCCTGCGCCCGCGATTTCCACATGCTCGCAAACTTCCGTCACGTCCAGCTTGGCCAGCACGTCGGTGGCGAGCTGGCGCGGATTCATTTTGCGCGCTTTGGCCAGCGACATGAGCGCGGCCGTTTGATAATCACCGAATTTGGGATCGGGACACGGGCGCACGAGCACGGACGTAAGGTCGGCGTCTGGCAATACACTGGCGACGGCGGCCTGGAGTTTGGCTTCGACTTGTTTGTGCGGTAACACGGCGGCGGATTTAATCACGGATGAACGCGGATGGGCACGGAGAAAACCGACGGCAGCAGCGGGCGGCTTACTTCTTCCCTTGTTCCTTGATGATGCGATACATCGTCTCGGCGTCGGGAGCCTGGTCGAGGGCCTGGCGGAATTCCGCCTTGTGCAGGAGCTTGGCGATGTTGGCCAGCGTGTGGAGATGCTTCTGGAACTGGCCCTGCGGCACGAGGAACAGCATGACGAGATTCACGGGCTGGTTGTCGAGCGCGTCGAAGTTCACGCCTGGGCGCGACCGGCCAAGCGAACCGACGACTTCAGTGATCTGATCCGTGGACGCGTGCGGAATCCCAATGCCGAATCCGATGCCCGTGCTCATGGATTGCTCGCGTTTTTTGACGACGGCGGCGATGGATTCGCGGTTTTCAGCGCGGATTTTTCCCGTGGTCACGAGATTATTGATGAGTTCATCAATCGCCTGCCAGCGATCACCGGCTTGCAACTCGGTCAGGATGGTTTCCTTCGTCAGGATGTCGGCTAGTTCCATAGCTCCGCGTTCCGCTCTGGCATTTCGCCTGAAGCCGCGCAGGTTATCAAGGCTGAATTCATGCGGGGGACCAGGCGAGGCTTGAAACTTCCTCCGCGCCACCTATCTTTCCGCCCATGCCGTCATTTGACATCGTCTCCCAGGTCAACTCGATGGAAATCGAGAACGCCGTGAACCAGGCGAAGAAGGAACTCGCCAACCGGTTTGATTTCAAAACCAGCAAGGCCGAAATCACGCTCGACAAAAACGAGATAAAGCTCACCGCCGAGGATCAGTTCAAAATCCGCGCGCTCGATGAAATGGTGATGGGCCGGCTGGCCAAACGGGGCATCAGCCTGAAGAGCGTGGAGAAAGCCGAACCAGATGTCTCCCCGCTGGGCCATGCCCGGCAGACCATCAAGATCAAGCAGGGGATCGAATCCAGCGTGGCCAAGCAGATCACGAGCTTCATTCGCGACAGCAAATTCAAAGTTACCAGCCAGATTCAGGGCGACGAGGTGCGCGTGAATGGCAAGAGCCGGGATGAATTACAGGCCGTGATCGCTGCGGTGCAGTCCAAGGATTTCGCCGTCCCGGTGCAGTTTGTGAATTTCCGGGATTGAGCCAGCCACCGGTCAGGCCGGCTCGAACAACGCTGCCACGGCGCCCGCTGGATCGCGAATCACTGCCATCTTGCCGCCGCCCATTTTGCGAGTTGGGTAAATCACTTTGCCGCCGTTCTTCCGGCAGGCAGCGAGGCTCCTCTTCAGATCCGCCACGTTGATGTAAGTGAGCCATTGCGCCGGCAGACCGATGTTCTCCCCGCGCGCATGGCAGATGCCGGCGACAGTTTCGCCATCACCGGGGCGATTCATGCAGAAGTCTTCGTAACCGCCCATGTCCAACCCGACAAACTTCCAGCCCACCACTGCGCCGTAGAAGTCGCGGACCTTGACGGCATTCTTCACGGTAAGATCGCGCCACGTGATGTCACCAACCTTGGGTTTGGATTGCTTGGGCATGGGAGAAGTGAAGCCAAATCGCGGAACGAAGGCAATTGCCCAAACGCTAAGGCAGTGTCCGATTTTCGAGGTGGTTCGCCCCGCGCTGCGAGGCGAGTCGGGTTGCAGCGCGACCCGACCCACCAATTTAGGTTACTAACAACACTAATCATTCTGCGGCTTTTCCTTCCCAAACTCCGGGCAGCAGGAGCCGCAATGTTCGTAGCAATCAGCACATAACTTACGCTCGCCGAAATCAAATGCGCCGAAACGACCGCATTCATCGCATTGCATGTCTTCCTGCTGGCGGACGGGTTCGCTCATGACCCCATCTTGTGCTTCGCCAGTTGCCAGGCGATGTGGATGCCCTGGCCCAACCCGACCACCAGCAACAACACGCCGGAGGCGCGCTCCATTTTCAGCATCGTCCCTTCGGTGATTCGCTTGTGCCCCAGCGAGATCGCCCAACTCAACCCGAAAAACCACAAGCCCACTCCCAGCGTAACCCCCGCCATACAGGCGGACTTGCTCCCCCAGGTAGCTTGAATCAAACCGTGCGAAATAAAAATGCCCACCAGGAAAATCCAGCCCAGCAATACGCCTGGATTGGCCAGGGTCCGGACAAATCCGATCATGAACGCCGAGTGGGGATGCAATTTTTCCTCAATGCGTTCCTCGATTTTTTCCGCAGCTTCGCCGAGGCGCAACGGCAGGGGAGTGACCACCGTCTTGGCAAAAGTGAATTTGAAACCGAGAAACATCATGAAGGCGAAGCTGAACACCTGCATCGCGGCCTTGATCCACAGGGTTTCGAACAGCGCGGCAAAGCCGGTGAACGCCACCCCGCAATAGATTGCTTCCATCAAGGTGGCGCCCGCCCCGATCAGCGCCGCCCACTTGAAGCCACGGCGGGCGCCTTCATTCATGATCGTGAGATTCACCGGACCGACCGGAATGCACAACAGCACCCCGGATACAAATCCCGTCAGCGCCGCAATGAGTAAATCTTGGAATTGATCCATCTTCAGCCCTGGCTGCCCATCTCCTCCTCGTCGTCCTCTTCCTCAATCTCCTTGCGCATGGCGCGGGAAATCCGGGGCCGCACAAATCCATACAGCAGATACAGCGTGAATACGGCCGGCAACACGTAGTAAAGGATCTTCTCCCGCAGAATGACAATGGCACCGATGAATCCCGCCGCGCCAATCGCCTTCAGAAAAGTGCTCTTCGCCCGCAACCCGAGCGATTTAAAACTCGGATACTTCACCGTGCTCACCATCATCACCGAGAGAAACACCAGCACCGCCGCAGGGACATACTTCCAGTGGCCCAGCGTCCGGTCTTTTTCATTCAGATGAATGATAAGCAGCGTCAGGGACGCCACCAGGCCCGCCGCCGAGGGAATGGGAAATCCCAGGAATTCCTTGCCGCCTCCGCTGCCCGCCATGACGGCCAGGCAGTTGAATCGTGCCAACCGGAAGGCGCCGCACAACAGGTAAATCGAGGCAATAAACCAGCCCACCTGCGGGTGACTGCTGAACACATCCGCCAGCACCACTTTGTAAACCAGAAACGCGGGCGCCACGCCGAAAGAAACCAAATCCGCCAGCGAGTCGAACTCGCGCCCGAACGGGCTTTCCACGCCCCCCATGCGCGCCACCCGGCCGTCAAACAAATCAAAGATACACGCCAGCAAGATGAATCCCAGGGCCAGCTTGATCTCCAAGAAATTGCCTGTCGCGAGATCCGCTTCCACAATCTTGGTCAGCGCCACGAAACCGCAGAAGAGATTGCCGGCCGTGAACAGGTTGGGCAGAAAATAGATCTTCAGCTTGGCGTCAACATCGCCGTTCGGTGGAGGAGGAGTCTCGGAGTTGGCCATGGAAAATCCTCAGTCGAACGTGGCCAGAATCGTTTCGCCGCCCACGACCTTATCGCCGAGTTTCACTTTGATGTTTGCGCGTTTCGGCAAATAGACATCCGCCCGTGAACCAAATTGAATCAAGCTCATGCGTTCGCCGCGCGCCGGAGTCTCACCCACGTTCACCCACGGAATAATCCGCCGCGCAATCAAGCCGGCGATCAACCGCACGCCCACCTTCTCGCCCCTCGGATCGGCCGCTGCAATGCCAATGAGCACGTTCTCATTAAACTGCGCCGAGTCCGCGCGCATCGCGTTGAGATACTGGCCGTCCGTGTGTTTCACCAAAGCAATCTGCCCCGCCACCGGCAGGTATTGCACGTGCACGTCAATCACGGAAAGGAACATCGAGATCCGCCGGCACTCACCGCCCATGAAATCCTTCTCCACAAAATCATCAATCGCATCCACCGTCGCATACGCCGGCGAAACCACAAGGCCCGGCCCCGTCGGCACGTCAGGCGTCGGATCGCGGAAAAAGTAGAGCGTAAAACCGGTGAAGAGCACCCAGAGGAAAACGAACAAGCCGGAAATCGCAACCAGCAGGCTGCCCAGGTATTTTGCAATGAAGCCCATTCCCACGATGCAGACAATTATTGCCAGCGTCAGGAAAATGAGTTTGAAGGCCGCCGCCTGGGCCTTGCCCCGGTGTTTCATGGGCGCAGGCTAGAACGCTCGACGTATCGTTCAAAGACTAAAAATTCGCCGCCGCCGGCTGAAAAATCGTTTCGACGCGTTGTGCGTTCCCGATTAGTTTGCCCACCGCATGTCCGCCGAAGCGCAACTCACTCCCATGATGGCGCAGTATCGCCGTATCAAGGGCGAACTGCCCAAGGATGCGCTGCTGCTGTTCCGCCTCGGCGATTTCTACGAGATGTTCTTCGAAGACGCGAAGGCCGGCTCGCAACTGCTCAACCTCTCGCTCACCGCGCGCAATGGCATTCCCATGTGCGGTCTGCCATTTCACGCGGCCAATGGCTACATCGCCCGGATTCTCAAAGCCGGACGAAAGGTCGCCATCTGCGATCAAACCGAGGACGCCAAACCCGGCAAGCTTGTCAAACGCGAAGTCACGCAAATCCTTTCGCCCGGCACGCACTTCGACGAACGCATGCTCGTGGCCGAACGGAACAACTTCCTCGCGGCCGTTTACCCGTCCGGAAAAATCTTCGGCCTCGCGCTGATTGATCTGACCACGGGCGATTTTCTGACGACCGAACTGGAATCCGATGCCGCTTTGCTCGCGGAGCTGGAACGCCTCCGCCCGGCCGAGATCATTCTGCCCACGGAAGCCACCGCGGTACGCGATGCGTTGCGCGGCTCGTTCCAAATTCTGAGCGGCTACGACGATTGGACCTTTGCTCCCGAAACCGCGCTCTACACCGTGCGCGATCATTTCAAGGTTGCCTCGCTGGACGGTTTTGGACTCAAGGATCGCACCGCGGCCATCGGCGCGGCGGGCGGCGCGCTGCATTACCTTGCGCAAAATCTGCGGCGCGATGTCAAGCACCTAACTCGGCTCTCCTTCTATCGGCGCACGGATTACCTGGCGCTCGACTACACGACGCTGCGGCATCTGGAGATACTTGAACCCTTGCATCACGACGCGCCCCGCAACTCATCACTGTATGGTGCTTTGAATCGGGCTGTCACACCGATGGGCGCCCGACTGTTGCGGGGCTGGCTTTCCCAGCCGCTCGCGACGGTTGAGCCCATCCGCCGCCGACAGGAAGCGGTGCAGACATTCATCGAGAATTCCACCAGCCTCGATGCGTTTCGCGGGCAGCTTGCGAATGTGCGGGATTTGGAACGCACGCTCGGTCGCTTGTGTTCCGGCAGCGGCAATGCGCGTGATCTCGCCGCGTTGCGGCAGGCGTTGGAGCAGATTCCGGCGTTGCGACAGACGCTTGTCAGCGTAGGACAGGCGTCTCGCCTGTCACCATCTGAGGGAATCAGCGCCGATGAGAATGAGCCAAACGCGACGCCTTTCCTACTGCCTGACCTCACTGCGCAACTTAACGACGCCCCCGACCTCGTCGAATTGATCAGCCGAGCCATCGTGGAGGAACCGCCGCTGCCCGTGAAGGAAGGCGGGATGATTCGTGACGGCTTCAGCGCCGAGCTCGACGAACTCCGCAACGCCCAGCGCGGCGGCAAGGATTGGCTCGCCAAACTTCAGCAGGACGAAATCGAGCGTACCGGCATCACGTCGCTCAAGGTACGATTCAACTCGGTCTTTGGCTATTACATCGAAGTCACCAAGTCGAACCTCGACAAAGTACCGCCACACTACATTCGCAAGCAGACAGTGGCGAACGGCGAGCGCTACATCACGCCCGAATTGAAGGATATGGAGGGCAAGATCCTTGGCGCAGAAGAGCGCAGCGTGAAGCTCGAATACGAACTTTTCCAGCGGGTGCGCGAGGAAGTGCTGGGGCAAATGGCAAAGATCCAGCAAACCGCGTCGGCGCTCGCCCAGTTGGATGTGCTCGGGTGTTTTGCCGAGGCCGCACGCTTGCACAATTACTGTCGCCCGCGGGTGAACGACGAGGGTGTTCTGCAAATCACCGATGGTCGGCATCCCGTGCTGGAACAGCAATTGGTGGACGAGCGGTTTGTGCCGAATGACACGGCGCTTTTCAGCAGGACAGGCTTCCAGCCTGTCTCTGATCAGAAGGAGAATGGAGACAGGCAGGATGCCGGTCCTACATCCCCACAAATCGCTCTTATCACCGGCCCGAACATGGCAGGCAAATCCACTTACATCCGCCAGGTGGCGTTGCTCACCTTGCTTGCCCACACGGGCAGTTTTGTTCCCGCCAAGGAAGCGCGGATTGATTTGGTGGACCGCATTTTCACGCGCATTGGCGCGAGCGATGATCTTTCGCGTGGGCAATCCACGTTCATGGTGGAGATGACCGAAACCGCGAACATCCTCAACAACGCCACGCCGCGCAGCCTCATTGTGCTGGACGAAATCGGCCGCGGCACGAGCACGTTCGATGGCCTGTCCTTGGCCTGGAGCATCGTTGAGCATCTACACAATGCCGTCGGCGCGAAGACGCTTTTTGCCACGCACTATCACGAACTGACGGAACTGGCTCAACGCTTGCCGCGTTTGAAGAACTACAATGTCGCGGTCCGCGAGTGGCGCGACTCCATCGTCTTTCTGCGCAAGATCGTCGAAGGCGGCACGGACAAGAGCTACGGGATTCACGTGGCGCGCCTGGCCGGAGTACCCAAGGAAGTCTTGGAGCGTGCGAAGCAGATCCTGGTGAACCTCGAAGAATCCGAACTCACCCCCGAGGGTAACGTGCGTCAACCCCGCCGCCAGCAGGACCGCGATAAACTCAAGCAACTCGCCCCACCACCGCAGATGGATTTGTTCGGGTGAACAGCATCCCTGATCGGTCCCCACCTGTCGTCATTTAAGCCATTCCACCCGATAGAATTGGTTGCTGACTTGATTCGCTTGCGGATCTTGGAACGTCAGAAGCGGCGTGACGAGCGACTGAGTTGATAGGTTCGCCCAGGGGATTGGTGGCACAAGCGTTGGCGACCGCTGGATGCGGAACATTTTGGCAATGGCATTGTCGGCTTCGAACGCGCCGATGCCGGTGGCGCGCAATCGCGGCGCGGGAAACATCGCAGCACGCAGCCCGGCTGGGTCGGGCGCGCCACTGTTGCCGCTTTGCTTCCAGTAATGGAAACCGGCTTTCCAATCCCACATCGCCCAGCCCAGTCCGAGTTCATCCATGCGCTGCCGCATTTCGAGGTAGAAGTGCACGCGCGAATCCCGCGGCGCGAACGTGTCGTAGGCCCCGAACTCGCCCACGTGCACCGGCCGGCCGTAATAATCACTCCACTGCTTGGCAATGAATAGTTTCCCGCGGAACGCCTCCGGGCTCGACGGATTCGCCTCCGCGGGCAGCGTGTTGTAATCCTTCAACCAGTTCGTCGCCCAACTACTGATGCCCGGCGCGGGAATCACGGGCGTTGGCGGCGGACCAGGAAAATGAATATTCGTGGTCGCGGGATCGGTGCCGGCCCAGCTGGCGCCCTGATGCGTAAACATGAACGGATCGTAGCTGTGCACGGTGACGATCAGGTTCTCGTCATTGTCCGGCAACCGCAACGCGCCGAGTTCGTTGATACTGTTCCACTGGCCCGGGCCGACAAAAATCGTTCGCGCGGGACTGATCAGTCGGACCTGCCGGATGGCCTCGGCGTAAATCGGATTCAGCACCGCGGTGGTGGCGGCATCCTTGGGTTCATTGATCAATTCCAGTGCCAAGCCTGCCGGCGCGTTTGAGTAGTGCGCCGCCAGCTGCCGCCAGATCGCGTAGAATTTGTTTGTCCACGTGTGAGGCGCGGTGGTGAAGTCATCGAAGTGATGAATGTTCACCATCACATTCAATCCGCGGTTCAGCGCGTTGGTCACGAGGAAGTCCGCCTTCGCGTATAGGGAGTTCGCGATCGGGTAGTCCGGCGCCCCTCCGGTGTAGTAATGCCACGCAATCGGCAGGCGAACGTGATCAAAACCCTCGTTGCGGATCCACATAAAATCATTCGTCGAATAGCTCGCCCCCCAGTCCTGCCCGGGCGGAGCTTCGAGATAATTGCCCAGATTTGCCCCGCGCATGAATTTGCGGGCGGCGCTGTGTGCCGCAGAGTTCAGATTGGTGATGCGCCCCATATCGGTGAAGTTTGTAGGCGTCTGTGCGCGGGCAAAGAACCGCAAGGTGACCGGATGGCCGCCGGTGACCGTTAGCGAACAAGCCAACGGCGCGTCGTGCCACACCCGGGCGTAACGCAGCCCGTCGGCCGGTGGCGCAGGCGCATTCGTGACGAACGCAGCGCCGTAGGGACGATACCAACCGGTCGGCACCGCGGCGCTGAGGATCTCGAAACTGCCATTGGGCAACGTCGTGTTGGTGGCGCTGAGCGCATCCCACAACACCTCCTGTTTGAAAATCGGGTTGCCGGGTTCGCTCGATTGCTCCCACGGCCCGCGTAACGTAAGTTCCACCGTCCCGTTGCTGGCGGGAACGAATCGCACGAGCAACTCCGACCACGTGAAATGAAAGATGGTAAGATTGGCCGTGTAACTGCGTGGCTGGTCAGCGGCCGCAATCCAATTCTGTCGATCGAGCGAACCGCTCCCGGCCAGGATTTGTCCATTGGTCAACGCGCCCACGCTGACACCGGCCATCAAATCGAATCGTGCCTGGGTGGCAAGCTTGGCTGGATTTGACTGTGCCAGCGCGCGATCCGCGATCAAACCCACCGCCAAACCGACGACGCTCCATGCAGCGCGAGAGCTTCTACTCATGCTCCAGCCTTGCGCATCGCGTGACCATCCGCCAGTCGTGGCAATTCACGACACGCGCAGCCACAGCGTCTTGAGATACGCCGGTTCGGTCCGGGAGACGGGAAAGTCTGGCGGCTGCGGCACGTAGTGTCGTTGCGTGATCGTCCGTTTCGCTCCATGCACAGCGTGTTCGATGGTGGCGATAAAATCCTCGGGCAACCATTCAGCGGCGTTGGTCGAACATAACATCACGCCGTTTGGACTCAACACGCTTAGCGCGGCCGTCACAAGCTTCCCATAGTCTTTGTCCGCCCGAAACACTCCGCCCTCCTTGGATTGCGAAAAAGTTGGTGGATCGAGGATGATGACATCGAACGTCCGCTGCTTTTTGGCCAAGCGCTTGAGCCAGTCAAACGTATCGCCGTAGATGAAATCGTGCTGCGTGGGATCGAGCCCGTTCAACGCGAAGTTGCGTTTGCCCCATTCGAGATACTTCTTCGACAGATCGAGGCTGGTCGTATGCGCCCCCGCTAGCGCCGCACAAACCGAGAAGCCGCAGGTGTAAGCGAAAGTGTTGAGCACGCAGAGGGCGGTGGGCGGAGCGCGGAGGGCGAAACCCGCCGCAAGGTGGCCGGTCAAAAGCCGCCGCCGATTGTCCCGCTGATCGAGGAACAAGCCAACCGAGTAACCCTCACTAAAACTCAGCTCGAAACTCACGCCGTTCTCGCGGACGACGAATCGCTCGGGCGCAGGCTGGCCGTGGATCGGCTGGGGCGACGATTCCTTGGCGGATGCACCGCGCACGTGGCGTGAAAGCGTTTTGTGATACACACCACGAACCGGAGCGCCGGGCACCAGCCCGGCCTGTTGGAGTCGGGTCAATTGGTCGGCGTTCAGGTCGCGCTCGCTTTGTGAAAGCACATGACCGCCCAGCCGTTCCACATACCAACCGGGCCAGCCGTCGCTCGCGCCGTGAATCAGCCGAAACGCATCGTCCAGCGGTGAGTCAATAATCGCCGCCCGCAAGGCCAGTCGAGCATCAACTTCGAAATCCGCGGGCGCGACAAACGTCACCAAATCACCCGGCGTTGGATGCTTGAACGAGATCTCGGCGGCGTGCAGACAAACGCGCGGCCATGGCGAACCGCCGTAAAACACGTCGCCCAAAATGGGGAAGCCATTTTCGGCAGCGTGAACCCGAATCTGGTGCGTGCGACCGGTCAAAGGCTCGGCCACCACTTCGTAGCAGCCGACGTGAGGAGGCTCATTCCGAATTTGTTCCTTGAGATTGTGGATGCCTGGTTCAAGTTTGAGCCTCCTCACGTCGGCTGCTACTTGCCAGAATCTCGTCTCCGCCTCTTCGCCGTGCGCCCCGCTGATGTAACGCTCGCCGGCGCGGATGATTTTTGACTTCGCCGTGAACTCGCGTTGCTTCGGGGCCCGATCCGTGAGCAGCAGATATTTCTTTCGTACTTCCCGCGCGGCGAATTGCTCCGTGAGCGACCGGTTCGCGAGTGGCGTCTTGCCGAACACCAGCACGCCGCTGGTTTCCTTGTCGAGCCGATGAATGATCGCAAGATTTGCCCAACGCGGCTCGCGATGTTTGAGCCAGTCGTAGATGCCTTCGCCAGCATACGGCGAAGGCGCGTGCGTGTTCCAACCAGCCGGTTTGTTGACCACCAGCAGGTGCTCGTCCTCGTGCAACACACAAGGCGGAATCTGAGTTGCCGGCTCGGAGCTCATGCGAGCACTAGTTGAAGGTTAGAAAAATTTCCACGCCTCGCCGCCCTTCCAGACGACATAGACGCCGAGCAGGAAATTGGTGATCGCGTGCGCCGTCATCGCGTCGCCCAGCCGGCCTTTGCGGACAACCAACCATTGATACGCCAGGCCGCAGATGATGCCGGCCAGCCATTGGAAATGCATGAAGCCGAACACGACCGACACGCACACAAACGCGACGCCATCAAAGTGACCCAACGCGATCGCCCGGAAATCCTGGCGGATGAGCCAGCGATAAAATAGCGAGCGATAGAACGCCTCCTCCAGCGGCGGCACGATGATGGTCATGCCGAAGATGCGAATCACAATCAGCGCCCATGCCACAACCGAGCCTTCGCCAAACTTCGCGAACGGATTCCAGATGCTGTCGGCGGTGTCCTTGAAGAAGAGTTTGTTCTTGGGGTAATAGGGATCGAGCCCGACCCAGACGACGAAAATTGCCAGGCCCATCACCACGGCCTCCCAACTGAATGCCCAGCGCAATTCCGGCACGAACGGCCGCATTTCACGGATCAACCACGCCCCGACGAACACCTTGACGGCATACAGCCAGAACATCGCATTGCCGCCCGCAAACGTGCCGAGCGCAGTAATGACCACGAAAATGAAAAGCGGGGCAAAGCGGGCGTATTCCGGCGATTCCGCCATCTGCTTGCGAAAGTTCGCAATCATGCGCGGGCGGAAGGAGGTGTCAACATATCGGGTCAGCCTGCCGGAAGCGATTTACTCAGACAAACTCAAAACATTCGTCTGCCCCCCGCCGACGAGCGTGACGCTGGCCTGAGTGATGGCAACGACCGTGGATTCGTCGACCCGGCTGCCAAGGGAAACCAGTTTGTTGTTCACGATCGCGGTCGGCTTGGTGGGGTTGTAAAAAATCCCGTTGAGCTTGGGCGGCGGCGTAACCGGCGCGGCAGCGGGCATTGGCTTTGACTCCGTTACCGCAGGTGACGCAGCCGTAACGGGCGGTGCGGGAGCAACGGCGACCGGGAGTGCCGGAGCTGGTGGCGCTGCGGCTGGCTCCTCCGATTTCAAAGTGGCAACCGGTTCACTGTTCCCGAGCGCGGGCGAAATCTGACTCACTGTTTCATTGGCATTCTTCGCGGCGGGTTTGTTGTTCATGGCCACCCAAATCAGAGCCGCCCCGATCAAGCCCACCGCCACAAGAATTGCCGGCAGGAAGAGTGAGGGGCCGGTGCGCACCGGATGATCCGTCTCCGGCGAGCGCAATTGCGGCGCGGACTCGCGCGCCGGCGCATTCGCCTGCGCCTGCTTCGCTTTCTTAAGGGCGTCGTTAATCAGGCTCATGACTAATCAATGTTGCCTTCCAGTTCGCGAATGGCGCGGCCCACCATGCCCCAGTTGATCCGATCGGTCTGGCTCACAAAACCCGAGAGCATGGCCTTGTCGCAGAGAGCATTTACGAGCCGCGGGATGCCGCCGCTGTATTTATGCACGCGCCAGATGGCTGGCTGCGTGAACTCAGGCCGACCGTTCGCGCCCGAAACTTCCAGGCGATGCCGGATGTATTGCGCAACTTCCAGCCGGCTCAACGGGCGCAGGTGATAGCGCACCGTGATGCGCTGGCGAAGCTGGCGAAGCTTGTAAGCGTTCAAGCGATCGCGCAACTCGGGTTGACCCATCAGCACGATCTGCAAAAGCTTGCGGTCATCAGTTTCGAGATTGGAAAGCAGCCGCACCTGCTCAAGCAGGTCGTCGGTCAAATCCTGCGCTTCGTCAATAATGAGCACAGTGTCCTTGCCGCGTTCGACTTGTTGGAGCAGAAACTCATTGATGACGGCGAGAATCTCGAACCGGTCCAGCGTGTTCACCGGCAGACCGAATTCCACCGCGATGGCCTTCATGAGTTGATCCGGGTTCATCACCGGATTCAAGATCAGCGCTGTGGAGAAGTGGTTGTCGAGTTGCTCCAGCATCGCACGGCAGAGCGTCGTCTTGCCCGCGCCGACTTCGCCGGTGAGCTGCACGAAGCCCTTGCGTTCGCGGATGCCGTAGAGCAGGTGATTGTAAGCCTCGCGGTGCTTCGCGGAATAGAACAGAAAGCGCGGATTCGGCGTGATGTCGAATGGCGCTTCCGTCAGCCCGTAATACTCATGATACACGCGAACTTCTTAGCAGAAACCAAGCCCGGGAAGCGAAAGAAAACTCCAAACCCGAATCGTCGCGTCAGAGAAGCTCTCCATCGTAACTCTCAAAGCACCGTAGATTTTTTGGAGATGGTTGCTTGAAGTTTCTCTGGTGCTTGGAATTTGGAAGCGGGTGTTTACAAAATGGACTTCACCGCCTTCACCAACAACTGTGCTTCCCGTTGCGTGCCAATCGTAACCCGAAGATATTCCCGGACTTCCGGCGCGCTGAACCACCGGATGAGAATCTTTCGGTCTCGAAGCTTTTGCAGCCAGTCCTTGGCCGGAAAGAGCGGGGGCTTTGCGAGGATGAAATTCGTCTGGCTCGGCAACACGCGGAAACCAAGCTTCGTCAGCTCGCCGCTCAACCAATCACGCGTGGCGATGATCTTTTTGAAATTGGTGCGGTAGTAGGCGAGATCGTCCAGCGTCGTTTCGGCGGCGATCTGGCCAAGGCCGTTCACATTGTAGCTATCGCGAATCTTGTGCAGCGCGGCGATGAAATCGGGATGGCCGACGAAATAGCCGACGCGCTGGAAGCACAGCGAGTAAGCCTTCGAGAAGGTACGGGCTACCAGCACGTGCGGATACTCGAGTGCCAGCTTCATCGCGTTCTCGTTGGCGAAATCCACATAAGCTTCGTCCAGCACCACCACGCCTCGTTGGGCTTTGCAGATTGCTTCGAGTTCCCGTGTCGAATAGCCGCGTCCGCTCGGTGCGTTCGGTGTGGTGATCAACGTGAGCGCTGCGTTGAAGTTCCATTGTTTGCCATTCCTCAATTCCGCTAGGGTCGACAAACTGAAATCTGGCTTGAGCGGAACCGCGTTCTTGACTGCGCCATGAATATCCGCCAGCACGGGATAGAGCGAATAGCTGGGCGTGAAGTATTGAACGACACTTGATGGTAGGACAGGCATCTTGCCTGTCTCTGATTTCTTCTTTCGTAATGGAGACAGGCTGGAAGCCTGTCCTACGTTCGATTCCACAAACGCGCGCACTGCCAACGCCAGGCATTCGTCCGAACCGTTGCCGATGATGATGTTCTCCGGCTGGCAGCGATGCAGCCTGGCCAGCTTTTCTCGCAATCGTTCCGCCGTGGGATTGGGATAGAGTCGCAGGCGTCCGTCCACCGCGGCTTTCACCGCGCGCAACACGCGGGGCGACGGCGGATAGGGATTCTCATTCGTGTTGAGCTTGATCAGTCCCTTGATCTTCGGCTGTTCCCCCGGCACGTAAGCGTGCAGGTCGTGAACCAGCGGCCGAATCAACGAATTCAGTTTGCCCATGCCGGGATGTTACCGAAGGCGGAGTCTTACCCGAGAAAATTTTCAAACCCACCGTGCCCGCCACGATCATCACCAGGCAAACCAGCCGCGCGACTTCGCGTGATTCGCCGAACAGAATCATGCCGAGCAACGCCGTGCCAGCCGCGCCGATGCCGGTCCAGACGGCGTAGGCCGTGCCGACGGGAATGGTTTTCAGCGACAACGCGAGCAGAAAGAAACTGGCCGCCATGCACACAACGGTCGCCACGCTCGGCCAGAGCCGCGTGAAACCATCGGTATATTTCAAGCCGATGGCCCAGCCGATTTCCAGCAGGCCGGCGACGAGGAGATAGAGCCAGGGCATCGCGTTAATCCTTTGCGTTGCACTCAAAACTTGGCTGATCGCCCGGCACGTAAACGTGCAACGCGCGCACGAACGGGCGGACAAGATTATTCAAATCAGTTTTGTACATTTCAAATTAACTACTCGCTCGACTGCGAAAGACGATAAATTATCCTGTCCACATGGCAACCCACGAAGAACTCTGGAAAGTCTGCCGTGACATCGAAGCCTATCGGCAGGGAACTGACACCAATCAACACGAACTGCCCGATTGCTCCTGTGGCTGTAAATTTTTCCATCCGCTCGAAGGCGAGGCGGGTAATGATTGGGGCGTTTGCTCTTGCCCAAAGTCTCCGCGTGCCGGGCTCCTGACATTTGAGCACATGGGTTGCCAGTGCTGGGAAGCGCAATGATTACGTGATATTTGAAGTGGGAAATTCAAATGCTCACGACCACACGCGGTTTTGATTCTGGTGTATCAGTCATTCGCCATTCAGGCAAAAGGGTTATTTAATCCTCACTTCGGCACTTTTCCCATGCGCGCCCAAGCCTTCAAGCTCCGCAAACTTCTGCACGCTAGGCAGCGCCTTCTTGAGCGAGGCGCGGGTGTATTCGACAACGCTGGTGCGGCGTTGGAATTGATCCACGGTCAGGCCGGCAAAGGACGCACCCGCGCCGCCAGTGGGCAACGTATGGCTCGGGCCGGCGACGTAATCGCCCAACACCGTCGGCGACCACGGGCCGAGGAAGATGGCGCCGGCAGTCAAGATAGCTTCGGAGACTTTGCGGGGATTGCGCGTCATCACCTCGCAATGCTCTGGAGCGAGCTGGTTCGTCAGCGCCACGGCATCAGTGAGTGACTTCACCTTGATGAGCCAACTGTTGTTATCGAGCGCGCGTTGGATGAATTCGCACCGCGGCAGTTTCGGCAATTGCTTCGCAATCTCCTTCTCCACCGCTTTGAGGGTTTTGGCAGAGTTCGTTACGAGCCAGACACGTTCGTGGCCGGAGCCGTGTTCAGCCTGGGCCAGCAAGTCGGCAGCGGCGTATTTTGCGTTGGCAGTTTCGTCGGCGAGCACCAGCACTTCGCTCGGGCCGGGTAGAAGATCAATGGCAACATGGCCGACGAGCAATCGTTTGGCGGTGACGACATACGCATTGCCGGGGCCGAAGATTTTCTGCACCCGGCGGATCGTCGGTGTGCCGTAGCCCATGGCAGCAATCGCCTGCGCGCCGCCGACCCTGTAAATCTCCGTCGCGCCCGCTGTTCGGGCGGCGAAGAGCAGGGCGGGATTGATTCCCCCATCCTTGCCGCAAGGCGTGCAGACGACGATTTCCTGGCAGCCTGCCACCTTGGCGAGCGTGATGGTCATGAGCGCGGTGGAAACCAGCGGCGCAGTCCCGCCGGGGATGTAAATGCCCACACGCTGGAAGGGATCGAATTTTTCGCCCACGATGGCCCCGTGGGAATTTTTCATCTGCCAGTTTCTGCGGCTGGATTTTTTGGCGAATGCCGCGATGTTAGCGTCCGCCCCGGCGACGGCGGCGCGCAACGATTCGTCGGCTTTCAGCGCCGCGGTCATGAGCTCCGCCGGGGTAACGGCGAGTTGATCGGTGGTGAGTTTCGCCGCATCGAAGCGCTCGGTCAGGTCCAGCAGCGCGGCGTCGCCCCGCGCGCGGACATCGTCGAGGATGGCGCGGGTGCGTTGCTCGATGACGGGGTCGAACAGGCTCGACGGCGCGGTGACCGCGGCGAGCTGCTGGGCGAAATCGGCGTCGGTGTGACGAATCACTCTCATGCTGGCAGGCTAGGAGAACGGTGCGATGAAGTCAAAACGCGGGACAGAATGGGTGCGGGCGGTGGTGGAAAAACATTGCGGAAAGGCAAATGCTTTGGCTTCATCTGTCTGCGCAAAAGCCGGCGCGAGGCGTGATTTGAACCGTGTGGTTCGCGTCTTGCCGCGGCCCAGCACCATGTCCGCACAATGAACCGGATGCGCATGATGGTCTTGTATGCCGGGCGGGTGCAGGGCGTGGGGTTTCGCTACACGACGCGCACCGTGGCCGCGGGGTTCGATGTTTGCGGCACCGTGCGCAATCTGCCCGATGGCCGGGTGGAACTGATCGCCGAGGGCGAGCGGGCGGAACTGGAAGCTTTCCGGGTAGCCATCCGGGACGAGGGCCTCGCCGCCAACATCCGCGATGAAGCGGTGACCTGGAGCGAGGCGCAGGGTGGATTTCGCGGTTTTGAGATCGCGCGTTAGCAGCAATGAAGTTTGCAATCATAGCCGACATTCACGCCAACCTGGAGGCGTTTGAGGTGGTTTTGGAGGACATCAAAAACCAAAACTGCACGCACATCGCCTGCCTGGGTGACGTGGTGGGTTACAATGCGAACCCCAAGGAATGCCTCGACATCGTCCGCTCGATGAACATTCCCTGCGTGAAGGGCAACCATGACGAGTATTGCTCGTCCGAGGAACACCTTGAAGGTTTCAATCCCGCAGCTGCCGAAGCGGTGAACTGGACGCGGAAGCAACTCACCCCGGAAGATCGCCAGTGGCTGCGCGATCTGCGTTACACGCGCATGGTGACGAGTTTTACGATTGTTCACGCCACGCTCGACGGTCCGCAGCGCTGGGGGTACGTGTTCGACAAGCTCGCCGCCGCCGCCAGTTTCACGTACCAGAACACTGCGATTTGTTTCTTCGGCCATACGCACGTGCCGGTGGCGTTCATGCGCGACAACATGGTGCGGGGCGGTACGTATTCCAAATTCAAGACCGAGCCGGGCAAGAAGTATTTTGTGAACGTAGGCGCCGTCGGTCAGCCGCGCGACGGCAACCCCAAGGCCGCCTACGTGGTCTATGACGTATTCGAAAGCTCGATCGAATTGCGCCGGCTGGATTACGACATTCCCAAGGCGCAGGCCAAGATCCGCGCGGCCGGCCTGCCCGAGCGCCTGGCGGAACGTCTCGATTACGGCAAATAGTGCCGGAGCACAGTTTGGGCAATGCGCGCAGCGAGATCCCGGCGCGCCCCGATCATGGCGGAACAACCCGCAGACAAACCTTCATTCAGCCTGACGCTCAAGCGCTTCAAGCGGCAGTTCCGATATCTTAGGCCGGCCCGATGGCATTTTCTTGGCGGGGTGCTGGCGGGCCTGCTTTATTCCGTGACCAGCGGCGTAGGCCTGCCGTTGATGGTCAAAACCACCGTGCCGATCTTCTTCGGTGAAGAACACAAAGCCTCGCCCACCGTGGTGGCTTGGGCGAAGAAGTGGTTTGGCGAACAATATGTGGACCACCTGCTCCTCGTCGTGTGCTTGGGCCTGCCGGTTGTCTTCCTGATCCGCGGGGTAGCCGCATTTGCCAATCGTTATCTGATCAACTACGCCGGCTTTGTCGTACTCGAGAACATGCGCCGCGAAGTGTTTGGGCGGCTGCAACAACTGCCGTTGTCGTTCTACCATCAGCATAAATCCGGCGATCTCGTGAGCCGGTTGATGGCGGATACCGAACAGTTGCGCATGACGGTCATTACGTTGAGCAGCGAAATTGTCAAGCAGCCCGCGACCTTGGTCGCCGGCATGTCCTACCTCATCTATGAGGCCGTTACCGATCGCAGCGCGCTCATTGCGCTGATCGTGCTGTTGGGCATTCCACTCTGTGTGGTCCCCATTCGCATGGTCGCTAAGCGCCTCGTGCGCCGCTCCCGGCTCGTGGCAAAACAAACTGGCGAGTTGACGGCGGTAGTGACTGAGACGTTCCAATCGCCGATGGAGATTCAAGCCTATAATCTCCAGAAAATGCAGGAGGATCGTTTCGCCGAGCGCGTCCGGCATATCCTCCGACTGTTGCTGAAAACCGCGAAGTATCGCTCCATCACCGCGCCGGTCATTGAGTTTGTTTCCTGTTGCGGTTTCGTGGCGGCCCTCTATTTCGGCGTCAAAAGCGGCATGAAGCCGGAAGTCTTCCTCGGAATCGCGACGGCTCTGTTCATGTGCTACGAGCCGCTCAAACGGCTTAGCGCGCTGAACGAGCAATTGAAAGTGCGCCGCGCCTCGCTGGAACGGCTGGAGTACATTCTCAACGCGCCGGATACCGTGCCGAATCCGGCGACGCCCAAGCCGCTGCCTGCCTTCCCCGCCGACCTGGCTTTCCGTGAGGTAACTTTTCGCTACGTCACCGCTGGATCCGATGTCCGCCCTGCCTTATGCAACGTGAACGTGCGCGTCCAGCCGGGCGAGATCGTGGCGCTTGTTGGCCCCAGCGGCGCCGGCAAATCCACCTTTGCGGCGATGATTCCACGCTTCTTTGATCCAACCGCAGGCACTGTGCAATTGCGAGGCGTAGATCTGCGCGACTTGGACCGCAATGCCCTGCGCGATCGCATCGCTTTGGTGCCGCAGATGCCCGTTCTTTTCAACGCCACCGTGGCCGAGAACATCCGCATCGGAAAACTCACGGCGACCGACGACGAAATGCGTGAAGCCGCGCGCAAGGCGCACGTGGCTGAGTTCGTAGACGCCTTGCCGGAGAAATACGAGACCGTAGTTGGGGAGCGCGGCACGACGTTATCCGGCGGCCAACGCCAACGCATCGCGCTGGCGCGGGCGTTCCTAAAAAACGCCCCCATCCTGATCCTCGACGAAGCCACGAGCGCGCTGGATTCCGAAAGTGAAGCGATGGTGAATGAGGCCCTGACCGAACTGGTCAAGGGGCGCACCACTTTCATGATTGCACATCGCTTCAGTTCCATCGGCCTGGCCACGCGTGTTTTGATCTTTGAAGAAGGCCGGATCACCGGCGATGGCCGACCGGAAGACCTGGCCCGGACTCATGCCGGTTACCAGCGGATGCTGGAATTACAACGGCTCGACTGATCTCCGCCATGACGCCGCTGCTCTGGATCGCGCTGCCGCCGCTGGCCTGGTTCATCTGGTTTTCCTGGCGTTACGCGTGGTGGCGACCGACCGTTCCGCCCGGAACTCCACGCATCCTGATGTACCACCTGATTCGCGAGGCGATTCCTGGTGCGCGGTTCAACAAAATGCGCGTCGCCCCAGAAACTTTCCGCCAGCAGGTGGAATGGCTCTCGCGCAATGGCTGGACGTTTTGTTTCGTCAGTGAATTGATTCGCACTCCCAGCGCACCCGGCCAGCGGCGCGTGGCTCTGACGTTTGATGACGGTTACCGCGACAACTACCTCGCCGCGCTTCCCGTGTTACACGAGTTCAAGGCCAAGGCCACCATGTATCCCGTGGTAGACCGCACCCCGGGCGTGGATTGGTCCACGAAGAAAAAAGCGTGGCACAACGAAGGCGAACTGGCTCGTGAACCCAAAATCAGCGACGCCGAAATCACCGAGATGGTTGCCAGCGGTTTGCTCGAATTGGGCGGCCATGGACTGACGCATCCGAATCTGCCGCAACTTTCCGAGGCAGAAGCCTGGAAGGAAATCAGCGAGTGCAAGGGCTGGTTGGAAATGACTTTTGGCAAAGAAGCCCCGACGTTCTGCTATCCCTTCGGACTTTATGGCCCGCGCGAAGTTGAACTGGTCCGTCGCGCCGGATTCATCGGCGCGGTCACGACCGCGGAAGGTGTTGGCGGGCCGGATTCATTTCAGTTGTCCCGCGTGAAAGTCAGCGGCAAGGAAGGAATGCTGGGATTCCGGTTGCGCATGCGGACAGGTCGGCGCGGATTGTAATCCTGCTCACCGGCGGGAAAGCAGAAAGCCCCATTTGCCCGGATCGTCGCCGCGTTGTTTCTGTTTGAGCAGGTCTTCGATGCGCTGGCGCATGTCGCTTAGTTTCCGCTTGGATTTCCAGCGCGCCAGCGTCCGGCTTACGCGGCCAAGCGGAAAAAACTCCGTGTCGCCCATGCCATCAATGAACACCAGCCGGAGTTTGCCATCCGGCTGAATCTGCGCGGCGAAGTTGTAGAGCACCAGTGTGCGCGTGGGAATCGGATGCGCGTCCCAATAAGCGGCGAATTGGTCCACCGCCACCCGAGCGCGTTCATCATAGCCCTCACTCCACAAATAATCCTTGAAGCTGCGCGAGATCTGGCCGTCCGGATCGCGAATGAGTTCGATGACGAGTCCGCGGCCACGATCCGTCTCTACCCAGCCGTAGCACCGTGGCAGATGCTGCCAGATGACAGGGTCCTTCTTAGCCTCAAGCTGAGCGAGTATCGCCCAGTCGCGATAATTCTTATCGAACTGTTCCTCGGATTTGCGCCAGCGACGAAACCATGACGCTCGCTGGCGGAGCGTGGCCGGTTCGTAGCCGGTGCGATTCACTTTCACACAGCGCAACGGATCGTGCGGATGTACGTAGCACTCGCGCTTGCCGCCACGGCCAAACGGTTGCAGTCCTGCAAGTGAAAGGACTTTGTTGGCGGCGGCGGCGTTGGTCATCCGCATGAACTTACGCTGGCGGGCGATTTGGCGCCAAGCCACGTCCGCAAAGAGCATGACGCCGCGCGCGCCGGTTTGTAAGCTCCCGGCATGACGAGTCCGGCCAGCCAAGCACCGTGGGGAAGTTTCGCCCCGCGCGGCTGGCGGGCTGCCTGGTTACGGTTTTTGCATCGGCTGCCGGCGGGAAATGTCTGGCGACGCCTGGCGCTTTGGCTGCGCAATCCACTAAAGCGGGCATTAGCCGAGACCGTTGACGCCGAGGTCTGGGGGCTCAAACTGCGCCTTCAAACCCGGGGCAACCTGTCCGAACAGCGCCTGCTCCTGATGCCGCAATACCTCGATGCCACTGAACGCAAGATTCTCGCTGACGAACTCAAGCCGGGGAGTTGCTTCCTCGATGTTGGCGCGAACATCGGCGTTTACTCGCTCTGGGTCGCGGCGACGTGCGGACCGCAGGTTCGCATTGAAGCCTTCGAGCCAGATGGCGAGCTGTGCGAGCGGCTGCGATTCAACCTGGCCACCAATCAGCTTCAACACGTGCATCTCAACTCCATCGCCTTGGGCGATCACGAGGGCGAAGTGCGATTGATCAGCGGCGCGGGCAACAAGGGCGAAAATCGCGTCGAGTCCACCGGCGCCGGCGTCGCGGTGCCAATGACGACGCTTCCAAGATTCCTCGCGCGCGCAAACATCACGCGAATTGACGCGCTCAAGATCGATGTCGAAGGGCACGAAACCGACGTACTGAAACCCTTGTTTGCACAATCGCCCCGTTCGGTGTGGCCGAGGTTGCTCATTTGCGAAGTCACGCACGACGACGAACAGCGCCTCGCCCAACTGCTGGCAGCGAATGGTTACGTGTTGTCTGCTCAAGGCCGGCTCAATGGCATTTACCGGCTCGCCTCAGCATGAGCACCGCCAAAAAAGTTGTCGTGCTGGGTGACATGCGCGACATCCATCATCACGGCTGCGAAGCCGTCATGGCGCAAGTGCAACGCGGGCTGGCTCAGGCGGGCCTGCCGCCGCAGTTGATTCTGCCGGGACTGGACTGGAAAGCCGCCGGGTCTACATGTAGTGAAGCGGATCTGGTGGTCATCAATGGAGAAGGCGCATTGCATGACTCGCGGCCTTCGGTTTCTGAGGTCTTGGAGCTGGCGGATCAGCGGCACAGGGACGGGCGCCCCACGGCATTGATCAACTCATCCTGGTTCAACAACGACGACACCCTGACGAAACGGCTCAATGCGTTCAGTCTCGTCGCACTTCGTGAATCGCGAAGTCACGCCACCGTCGCCGCGGCGGGCGTGAATTGTCGCATGGTACCGGATCTTGCCATCAGCGAAGCGCTGGATTGCAAGCCGCGGCTGCCCGATGTGTCCGCAAACGGATTCATGGTCAGCGATTCCACGCGTCCGGAGATCACGCGCCAGCTGGAACGCCTCGCGAGCCATCGCAACTGGCGTTACCTGCCGGCGCTCGCCCGCCCAATTGAACAGCGGCCTTCAGCCAAATCGCGGCGCATTCATCGACACGTGCAGCTGGCTGGCTGGCTCGGCCCTCTCGCGCGGATTACCCTCTCACCGCGCTACCGCGCGCATTGTATCGGTGTGGCCACCGTCGACGAATATTGCCGCGCGCTGGCCAGTGTGCGCGGCGTGGTAACCGGTCGATTTCACACCGTATGCTTCGCGTTGGGACTTGAAGTGCCAATGCTGATCGTCGCCTCCAACACGCCGAAGATTGAATCGGTATTAGCCGACGCCGGACTGGATTTGTCCCGACGCGTCGTGAATCGATCGGCGCTGGAATCCATTTCTGAAGTCCCGCCCTTCAGCGCGGAGGAGCTATCCTCGCTGCGAAAGTTTTTGGAGCGCACCCGCGCCGCGCAACGCGAGTTGTTTTGCTCGCTGCGAGAACTGGGCATGAAATCGTCATGAGTGAATCCGCCAAGCCGCTGCACATCTGGTGCGTGCTCGACCGCAAGCCCGGGCATCGCACGCTTGCGCGCGGCATGGTCGCCGCCATCGGCGCGGTGCGGGCGATTCGGGTGACGGATGTCTCGGCGTCATCGTGGGTCGGACCTGTCGGCAAGTGCTTACAATTCTTCTGGCCACTCGGCGCTGGCTTGGCGCGGCGCGCGTGCACTGGCCAGCCTAGCAATAACGTGAAACCAGACTTGATTGTCAGCTCCGGCGGCAATGTGCTTTGGTTTACTGCGGCTCTTTCGCGAAGCATCGGTGCGCCGGCGGTCTTCGTCGGTTCACGGCGGCACCTGCCAGCGGACGCCGTGAGTGTGTTCGTACATTATGATCCGCCGCTGGCTGCCGAAGGCACACTGTGTTTGCCGCTGCTGCCGGGCCCAACCGGGCAAAAGGAACAAGCAGCCGCTTGGTCAAAATTCTCCGTCGAGCGGGGTTTGGATTCTACCAAGCAGCATCTCGTTGCCCTGATTGGCGGCAACGGCAGCGGTTATCACTGGAGCGCTGCGGAGGGCGCACAACTTGGCCGGGCGATGAGGACATGGCATCAGGCAACAGGGCTCACCTGGCTGGTGACCACTTCCCGCCGCACGCCCGCCGATTTCGAGGCGGCGTTACGCGCGGAATTGCCGGAGACTGCGATTGCCGACGCGTGCTGGTTTCACGCTGGTGATCAACGCCGCGTAGTAGCAGCGTATCTCGGCGGCGCGGCGGCAATCTTCGTCGGCGAGGATAGCATGTCCATGATTCACGAAGCGGTTGGCAGTGGGCAACGGGTCGTGACGCTACGGCCGCCACAGGCACAGCCGCCCGCATTTTTTCGGAATTACCTCGAACGCGCCGCGAAGGAACGCTGGCTCACCTCGCTGCGGGTTGCAGAAGCCGAAGGATTGGATGCGAGCAAGCTGCTCAGCACTGGTGGTGGTTATCAAGGTGATCCGCTTGCGGATGTCGGCAGAATGCTGTTGGAGCACCTGTCGCGGAAGAATCTTTTGCCCGCTTAATCAGTGTAACCGCCGAGCAGCGAAACGCGCGCTCAACTCCGCGTCACACCTTACCTTTGGCCCCGGCATCGCGGAGGATTCGCGCCCTCACGACATGAACCGGCCGCGAGAGATCGCGCCGAATTGCCTGCCACCGATCATCCGTCAGGGCGCTCGTTGAGTCGCTGATCTTTTTCGGTGACCAGCCGCGGTTGCGGTACTTCTCGAAAAACACCGTGTCCAATGCGTTCTCCTCGAGAATCTGTTGACGCAGTGATTCCGAAACCGTCTCTTCCGTGGCGGTCTTGGTGGGCGTGACATTGCGCGTTTCGAACTCCGCCGAAATGCCCATCTCCGTGCTCATGCGGGCGAGGAAGTCGTTGCATGCTTTGTAGCTGGCCACGAAGGCGAACTGCGTTAGCGCTTCGTCGAGTAATGCCAGCCGTTCGCGCGGTGGCAAGCGCCACAGCGTGGTTTGCGGGACTTCGAGGTAGCGGTTAAGCACGAAGTGCGTGACCGGATTCAGCGGGCGTGTCTTGTACCACAGCTCGAAGCTGAACCGGTTTACGCCTTTGCGCGCGTAGCGGCTCATCCGGTAGTTGTAATGCGAGAGCAGGAATCCCAGCGGGTCGCGGATCATCACACACTCACGGATCTTGCGCCCGGGAAAATGCCGAGCGATGGAGCGACCGAAGAAATGCCCGATTACGGCGCGAACGCGCGTGAGGTCCTGGCCCTCGGGCAATGTGTAATACGGCCGGGAAAAGTGTCGCGCCGGCGCTTTGCGACGACCGGGCACAAGCAGTTCGGCGGGCGGCAACTGTTTACGGACATGTCCCTCCACTGTACTTCCCGCGCACTTGGGCACATGCACCAGCAACCACACCGCCGCCGCAGTTGGCGCCGAGGGACGGGGCTCAGTTTGCGTTTGGACCGTTTCCATGTACCGAGTCTAGGCGGGGCCTGTTTTCTGTCACGCGCGGAAATATTTTGCCGGCCGCTGCGTCACCGCGTTGCGCGTGTCCAAGAGCGGCATCGTGAACTTCGTGAAATCAAAATCCTTGTAAACCGCGTGCCCCGTCGAAAGCACGATCAGATCGTAGTCCGGCGTGATGGCCGGAACAGATTTGCGGCCGGCATACTCGACATGCTCGCGCGTGCGCGGAATCACCGGCACGAACGGATCGTGATACTCAACTTTTGCGCCGAGCGCTTCAAACTTTTGGATCAGCTTGTAACTGGGTGATTCCCGGTCATCGTCCACGTTGGCCTTGTAGGCCAGCCCGAGAATGAGCACGCGTGAACCGTTCACGGCCTTGCGTTCCTGGTTCAAGGCTTCGATCGCCACCCGCACGACGTGATCGGGCATCGCCGTATTGATCTCGCCCGCCAGTTCAATGAAGCGCGTGTTCTGTCCGAACTCCCGCGCCTTCCACGTCAGATAAAAAGGATCAATCGGAATGCAATGCCCGCCCAGTCCCGGCCCCGGATAAAACGCCATGTAACCAAACGGCTTAGTCTTGGCCGCGTCAATGACCTCCCAGATATCAATGCCCATGGCGGCGTAAACGACCTTGAGCTCGTTCACCAGCGCGATGTTCACGGAGCGGAAAATGTTTTCGAGCAGCTTTGTGGCTTCGGCCGCGCGGCATGAACTCACCGGCACGAGTTTCTCGATGGCTTTGCCATAAAGCTCCTGCGCTTTCGCCAGGCACATAGGCGTGAAGCCACCGACCACTTTGGGAATGCGCGCCACTTTACTGTCGGGATTGCCTGGATCTTCGCGCTCGGGCGAGAACGCGAGATGAAAATCCGCACCGGCCTTCAGGCCTGAACCCGTTTCCAACACCGCGCGCAATTCGCCATCCGTCGTGCCGGGATACGTCGTCGATTCCAGCACGACCAGAATTCCCTTTCGCAAGTGCGGCGCAATCTGCCGGCCGGTATCAAGCACATAGCTCAGGTCCGGTTCGCGATTGGCATTGAGCGGCGTCGGCACGCAGAGGATGACCGCGTCCGCTTCCCGCACCCGGGCAAAATCCGCGGAAGCCTCCAGGCCACCGGATTTTCGCGCTTCGGCAACAGCCGCTGCTGGCACATGCCGGATGTAAGATTGACTGGCATTGAGCGATTCAACCTTGCGTTCGTCAATGTCCAGCCCCACCACGCGGCAGCCGGCGCGCACAAATTGCAGCGCGAGCGGCAGTCCCACGTAGCCCATTCCCACGATGGCGATGTGATTCATGTTTCAGTTTTCGTCCCTTCCCGACGCCACTCCAACTCTGGCCGCGATCGGGAGTCCCAAACCAGCATCAGAATGAGCAAGGCGATTCCCGTCTCCAGAATTTCCTCCGCGGCGTGCAGGTGAAACACTTTTTCGCTCAGGCTTGCCAGAATCAGCAACACCACTGCGGCGGCAATGTGGCAGACCCAAGATTGCCGCGTGCGGCAGGCAGGCAGAAAACGGCGGCAGACTTCGCGCAGAAGCAGCAGCCCCGCCAGCACGAACGGCGCGAGAATCAAAAGCACCAGCAGCTTTTGCGACCACGGCGCGTGCGGCCGGGTGTAGTAGCCGATGGATTCCACCGAGCGGTAGGTGAACCGCTTTTGAAAATCCAGTTCGCGTAACACCGCCCAAACGAGCATGGCTGTGCCGGCGAATCGCAGGACGGAAAAGTTTCGCGCCAGCTGAACCAGCATGATCGCCAACGCACCGCCGAGCAGCACGACCGAGGTGGTTTCAAAAATGCCGCCTTCGGCAGCCAACCGCTTGGCAGTGTCGCGGGGTAACAGGGCACTTAACGCGCCCAGTGACAGGGTGATGAACAAGACGATCGCTGGCGCGCGTTGGAGGCGAGGTTTAGATGTCGTATCGCTCAATAGTTTGGACGCCGGTCGGGTTGCGGTCCGGAGACGTCAACTATTGCGGAGTAATTCCCCGTAGGTGTCAAGCGTGGCGCCACACATGGCCTCCAGCGTGTAGGCCGGCGGAACCGGTGCGGGCGTTTCGCCACCGGCGAGAATCCGCCGGGTCACCCGCAGCAATGCCGTTTCATCACGCAGCGGAACACGGCCGGCGGGAAAGATCGCGCGCAATTGTTCAGCGACACCACCGTGATCGTAGGCCACTACCGGCCGGCCAAGTGCCAGCGCTTCCAACGTGGTGCGGCCAAACGATTCCGGCTGGGTCGAAAGCGAGAATACGACGTCCGACACCGCCAGAATCTCCCGCAAGTCGGAGCGATGGCCCGTAAAGGAGACACGGCTCGCGACGCCGATCTGTTGCGCGAGCGTTTTGATCTCATCGAGATAACCCTGCTTCTTTTCGTGCGCGCCGCCGACAATCAATCCATGAACCGGCTCCCCCGCCTCAACCAGCATTTTGATCAACTTGAGAAAATCTTCGTGGCCTTTCAGCCGCGTGATACGGCCCGGCAGCGTGAGTACACTGATTGGCGTAGCGGCTCTCGGCAGAGAGCCGCCAACTTTACTTTTCGGGACCAGTGCGGCGCTCTGCCGAGACGCCGCTACGGCGGGAAATCGCATCCGCCACGTCTTCAGCCACCCGGCGTCCGGCTTGAAGCCGCGCGGGTATTCCTTTGGCTCAATGCCGCGCGGAATCACGCGAATGATTTCCGGCCGCACTTTCGGATAATTCTGCCGGACATAATCACGGATGCTTTCCGACACGGCAATCACCCGTTCCCCACGCGTCATGATGGCCGAGTAGGCATTCACCGAATTGAAGCCGTGGACGGTTGAAACGAAATGCGGCCGCGTCTGCGGATTCAGGCCGCGCCAGGCCAGCCACGCGATCCAGCCCGGCACGCGCGAACGGATATGCAGGATGTCCGGCCGCTCGTGTTCCAACAATCGGCGTAGTGAACGCACTTGCAGGAGTGAGAGCGGACTTTTACGATGCACCGGCAGCGTGATGTGCCGGCTGCCTTGCTGCTCAAGTTTTTGAACCAGCTGGCCGCCGTACGAAACCACGAGCGATTCATGGCCGTTGCGCACCAGATAATCTGCGAGCTCCAGCGTCCCCCGCTCCACGCCGCCGGCGTTTAACTCCGGAAGTATTTGCAGCACCTTCATGCCGGCACGGTGGACTCAGTTGGCGGTCTGACTCCGGGGAACAAACGCTCAAGCACAATCTCCGCACACCGCGCGGTCTCGTGCAGCGGCTTGGGCGGCGGCAGCTTTCGCCCGCGCTCCAACCAGTCATCGAAACTCATTGCGTATCCATCGACCTCGAGATTCCGAATGGCCCCCAGGACCCGACCGCGTTTGCGCCGCGCCGGCACCGGCAGAATTCCCGTCCGGGCCCGGGCCGTGACGGCTTCGTACACCATTGAGATGCTGTCTTCAGTGGCCCACACTTCCTCGGCGGCCAGCAACTGCGCGGGCAGCCAGTCGGGCGTGGTGCGGGTGTGCGGCATCAATTCCGCCTTCAACCCCAGCGACGCAAGTGTGTAGAAAAAACCCTTCGGTGTGCGCCGGGAATCGGCAATGGTCCAGGCCAGTGCCGGCTGCGTCCGCACCACTTCATACACGGCATCCAGCAAGGGCACTGGATCCCAGCGATGATGTTTCGACGGCCCGCCAATCAAGATCATGCCGCGCGCGTGCTTGGGCGGGAGATCCTCGGGCAGCCGATTCAACGCGCCGCGCGTGAGCACCACGTTTCCGCCGCGACACGGCTTATACCCGTCGTGCGCTGGGACGAGACAGAGATTGAACCACGCTTTCGGCCAGGTCGGCTGCATGATGACCACGCTCTTGGCCCCAAAGCGATCGGCGGCATGCCGGAGCGGCAAATGCGTGGCGTGACCGGTGGCGATGAGCAGCTCGGGTTTGGGATTACCCCAAGTGGTCGCGACCGCCCGGCGAAAGCGCGCAAAATAACCGTGCCCCGTAACCTGAACTGTTTCCACCGCGGCACCCGTGCGACCCGCAATGGCGGCGGCCAGGCCGGCGCTTTGATTCTCGTGGCCAGGCCGGCCATCGGAAAGCACGCGGATCATGCGCAGGGTTGAAAGCATCGCCGCGGAATCATGCCGGACTTTGCGCGGCGCTTCAATGACAGCGTGACTCACTGACCCGGCCGTTCCAGAAACCGCATCATGCAATCGCCGTGCTTCAGCGCCTTCATTTCAATCCAGCCCGCGGGAATGGTGAGCGTATCGCGCCGGGCGTGGCCCAGAACGAAACGCCCGCCGGGCGTGAGCAGCCTCGGTAGGTCCGCGTGATCGAGCAATTGCTGCGCGAATGATTCGGAACGCTTGCCCACATTCTTCTCGCCATACGGCGGATCGGCGAGGATGAGATCAAACTGTTTGCCGGCCTGAACCATTTGCGGCAACACGGCAAAGACATCCTGAGTGCGCACCTCCATGCTCGCGGCGGGAAAGCCGGCGGCGGCGACGTTGTCGCGCAGCACGGCAGCGTGACGCGGCGATTTCTCCACGCAAATGCAGAACTTTGCGCCGCGACTGAGACATTCGAGGCTGAGCGCGCCCGTGCCGCCGAAGAGTTCGAGCACGCGCGCGTCCACGACCCGCGCGCCGAGGCTGTTGAAGACAGCCTGCTTGACGAGATCGGGCGTGGGCCGCACGCCCATGCCCTTGGGCACTTTCAACTGCCGCCGCGCGGCCTGTCCACCGGTGATACGCATTGTAGAAATACTTCGGCCCTCGACTCATGCGTCCTGCATTTCGTCGGGATCAATTTCGACTAAACCAAATTCCTTACGAATGAAATCGTCAACATCATGTGCTGTGCCGTCGGGGTGGCGACTTAACCAGGCAACACAGAGTTCGGAGACACGCTCTGACTCAGGTATGCGATAGACATGAACACCCCAAGTGCCGAGAAACCAAACGCCCGCCCTCTCCGTGATCCAAAAACTATTTCCTGTGTAGCCACCCTCAGACCGAGTTTTTGATGCGCAAATTAATTTGCTCTCAAAATCACCGGTGGTGAAGAAGCCAGCTTTGGCAATCTCGGAGGCTAGCGATTGATAAGTCATTTTGTGTTCACTTAAACAATTCACCAAAGAACTGCTTCATGTCTTCCCACGAGCGTTTGTCAGCCTTCTCATTGTATTGCGCGCCTTTGAGGCTGCCGTCGGCATTCCAATCCGTGAAGCTGTGGACCGCGCCGCCGTATTTGATGAGCCGCCAGTCCACTTTCGCGTCGCGCATTTCCTTCTCAAAGGCTTCGAGATCCGCCGCCGGCACAAACGGATCATCCGCGCCGTGCAACGCGAGCAACTTGGTCTTGATGTTCTTGCCGTCCGCCGGCGCGGGTGAATCGAGCGCGCCGTGAAAACTGACCACACCCGCAACGTCCGCGCCGCTGCGGGCCAGCTCAATCACCGTCGTCCCGCCAAAGCAGTATCCGATGGCGGCGATGTGCTTTGTATCCACGTTCTTTTGCTTGCGCAGCGTTTCAAGCCCGGCGTTCACGCGGGCGCGGAGCAAGGTGCGATCCTGCTTGTATTTCCCCGCCGTGGCGCTGGCTTCTGGCACGGTTTGCGGGCGCACGCCCTTGCCGTAGATATCCACGCAGAACGCGACGTAGCCAAGCTTGGCCAGCATCTCAGCGCGCCTCTTTTCATAATCAGTCAGGCCCTTCCATTGATGAACAATCAGCACGGCGGGACGCGAGCCCTGCACCGCGTCATCGTATGTGAGCACGCCTTCAAGCGTGGTGTCGCCCTGTTTGTATTCGATGGTTTCAGTCTTGATCGCGGCATTCATGGCGAAAGCGCCAGTCAGCAGGAGGGAAATCAGCAACTTGGTTTTCATGGGCCGAGCATAGCGCGGGTCGGGGAGAAATCCAGTGCGTAGAGGCGTCTCGGCTTGCGGTGGCGGTTCTCGCGCTGCGAGAACCAGCGCCGCGTGCAGCGGCGCAACGGTCTTCAAGATTCTACCAAGTCCTTACTTCCGCCGCTCTGCGCGGCGGGTTTGTCGCAGCGCGACAAACGCCACCTATTAGAGTTTCCGGTTTGCTTCGAACGGAATGCTCGGCCACAGTTTCCATCTGACATGTTGACACCGGAAGCCATCAAGGAAGCGCTCAAAGCCGTGAAGTATCCCGGCTATTCGCGCGACATCGTTTCGTTCGGGCTCATCAAGGATATCGCCGCCAATCAAGACGCCGTGAGCGTCGTGATGCAATTGACCACGCCCAACGAAGAAGTCGCCAAGCAGATCAAAGCCGAATGCGAGCGCGTGCTAGGCGCGTTGCCGGAGGTAAAGCATCTCTACGTGGACGTGCGTCAGCCCGCTGCCACGCCCGGTCAGCCGCCGCCGGGCGCGGGCATGCCCAAGCCCCAAAATGTTCCGGGCGTGAAACGAATCATTGCGGTAGCCAGCGGCAAGGGCGGCGTGGGCAAGTCCACGGTGTCGGTGAATCTCGCGTGCGCATTGCGACACAACGGCGCGCGCGTGGGCCTGCTGGATTGCGATATCTACGGGCCGAGCATTCCGCTGATGATGGGCATCCGCGGCAAGCCGACCTTGAGCGACGACGAGAAGATGGTGCCGCTCCGCAGCCACGGCGTGAAGCTGATGAGCATTGGCTTCCTGGTTGATGACGATCAACCGGTGATCTGGCGCGGGCCAATGATCAACAAGACCATTCAACAGTTTTTCAGCGCCGTGGAATGGGGCGATCTGGATTTCCTGCTCGTTGACCTGCCGCCGGGTACGGGCGACGCCCAGCTATCGCTTTGCCAGACGGCGCCGTTGGATGGCGGGGTGGTGGTCACTACTCCACAGGAAGCGTCATTGGGCGTGGTGCGTAAGGGCATCGCGATGTTTCAGAAAGTTAACGTGCCAATCCTTGGCATCGTGGAGAACATGAGTTACTTCACCACGCCTGAGGGTCAGCGCGTGGAAATCTTCGGCAACGGCGGCGGACGGCACGAGGCCGCGCGTCAAAATGTCCCATTCCTCGGCGAAGTGCCGATCTTCACCGAAATCCGCGAGGGCGGCGACCGGGGTGTCCCGATTGTGGTGTCGTCGCCCACTGAACCGCCGGGCCGCGCATTCCTGTCAATTGCGGAAATGCTGCAGCAGAAACTCGGTTGATGCGTGGGAGTCATGGAGTTGCGTCGGCTAAGTATTTTTCCCTATTTGCAGGTACACGATTTGCGACCAAATTTGGGTTGTCAGGGGGCGGAGGCCCGGTAAGCTTTTGCCACGATTAGTTGTATGTCCGAAGATCGAAACCACACGCAGGCCAGTGAGTTGCTCAAGAACTCCTCGCTATACCGCGAATTTCAAGCGGAACGAGAGGAGATCTTGAAGCACAAGTGGATCGAATCGGAAAAGGCCGGCTATGACATCGGCTTCGAGCGGGCGTTGACGGATTGGATCGTGAAACACCGGTCCAAGTGGCGAAAAGCCCGCCAGCAGTTAGCCCAAGCGAGTCAATAGTCGGCACTGATCGCTCCTTTAACGCGACCCCGTGAGGCCGCGAAGGCAGCATGCACGAACCCAACTACTGTTTCCGCATACGCCCCTCGAGGCGAAGTCCCGCGCCATTGTTCCCCGGTTTTCAAACGCTCCGCTCCCCGAGGCCCGGTTATTCCCATGTCTGAAACCACCATCTTGATGAATGCCGCGGCCATTCAGCGCGCGCTGATGCGGATCGCCCATGAAATTGTCGAACGCAACGAAACGGGCGACGAGCTGGTCCTTGTCGGGATTCAAAAGGGCGGAGCGCCGCTGGCTGAACGAATCGCCACGAACCTCGCCAGCCTTTGGAATCATCCCGTTCCCTGCGGCCAGCTCGATGTCAGCATGCACCGCGACGACCTCGGCCAGCGCGCCGCGCCCACGGTGCATCCCACGGTGATCCCATTCGACGTGACCGGCAAAACAGTCGTGCTCGTGGACGACGTGTTATTCAGCGGCCGGACCATCCGCGCGGCGCTGGATGCGTTAAATGATTTTGGCCGGCCCCAGCGGATCCAGCTGGCCGTGCTCGTGGATCGCGGCCATCGCGAGCTGCCGATCAAAGCCGACTTCGTCGGGAAAAATCAGCCAACATCGCTGAAGGAAAAAGTTCACGTGCACATTGGCGGATCCAGCCAGGAAGACGCGGTAGTCCTGGAGAAAGGCAACGCATGAGCTGGAACCGGCGTCACCTGCTCGACATCGAATCGCTGAGTGCGGAGGAGATCCTCACCGTGCTCGACACCGCCAAGGCATTCAAGGCCGTCGGCGAGCGCGCCATCAAAAAAGTCCCGGCCCTGCGCGGGAAAACCGTGGTGAATCTGTTTATTGAGCCCTCCACCCGCACGCGCATCAGCTTCGAGCTTTCCGAACAACGCCTCTCCGCCGATATCATTAATTTCACCGCCGAGGCCTCGTCCCTGAAGAAGGGCGAGACGCTCAAGGACACCGCCAGGAATCTTGAAGCGCTCAATGCTGATTTCATCGTCATCCGCCATAGCGCGGCCGGCGCGGCACATTTTCTATCGCGCGTGTTGAACGCTCATGTCATCAACGCCGGCGACGGCGCGCATGAACATCCCACGCAGGCCTTGCTTGACGCGTTCACCATTCGCGAGCGCAAAGGCCGCATCGCGGGACTGAACGTTACGATCCTGGGTGACATTCTGTTCAGCCGCGTGGCGCGCTCAAACATTTGGGCGCTGACCAAGCTCGGCGCGCGCGTCACCCTCTGCGGTCCGGCGACCCTCGTCCCCCGCACGTTCGAGGCGATGGGCTGCCGCGTGACCCATAATGTGGACGAAGCCCTGCACGAGGCTGACATCATCCACCTGTTGCGCATTCAGCACGAGCGCCAGCGCAAGGCGATGTTCCCGAGCATCAACGAATACACGCAGCTCTTCGGCCTGAACCATGCCCGTCTCGCGCAAGCCCGGCCGGACGCGCTGATCATGCATCCCGGACCGATCAATCGCGGCGTGGAAATTGAGAGTGACATCGCCGACTGCAGTCGCTCAATGATTCTGGAACAGGTGACCAACGGCATCGCGGTCCGCATGGCAGCCCTGTTTTTGGTCAACGGCGGCACGGGCCCGCAGGAAATCTCCCCGGGCTGAGGACCGGTCCGGTCTACGGAACTTTCCTGTTTCCTCGTCTGAACAAATTCGCCATCATTCAGTCAAACCTGTGCTAAAATGGCATCGCCTATGAAGTATCTATCGTTGTTCGGCCTTGGTTTCGTCGGCTTCACTTTCACCATCGCCTCTGCCCACGCCGAGTTGCTCGTGCCCAAGGCCCCGCAAACGGGCCCGAACGACGGCCGGATCGCCTATGTGGTGGCCCGCATGCTGGAGCAAAATCATTACAGCCAGCAGCCGTTTGACGACGGGGTGTCGAAGAAGTTTTTCAATGGCTACTTTGAGGGGCTCGACCCGCAGCGGGTGCATTTCATCCAGAGTGACCTCGCGGACTTTGCGTCGTTGAGCACAAATCTCGACAACCTGACGCTCACGAGCAGTGGCACAGCGGATGTTTCGCCGGCGTTCAGCATTTACTCGCGGTTTCTCACCCGCATCGAAGAACGGGTCACCTACGTGGATGAATTGCTTAAAAACCCGGCCAACTTCGATTTCAGCGCAGACGAACGGGTGCTCGCGAACCGCAAGGATGAACCCTATCCCGCCGACCTGTCCGAGGCCCGCGCGCTGTGGAAACAACGTCTACGTTCCGAATACCTACAGGAGAAGCTCGCCCGCTTGGATGACAAAAAGAAGAACGCCAAGGACAAACCCGAGACCGATCCGACCAAGGTCGAGGACAAGGAAACCAAACCCGAATCGGAACAGATCGCGGAGAAACTTTCGAAACGGTATCACCGTTCGCTGACCAGCTTTCGCGAATGGGATGGCGACGATGTGCTGCAAGCGTATCTGAATTCGCTCGCGCATGTTTACGATCCGCATTCGGACTATTTTGGTGCCGCAGCGGCGGAGAATTTTGCGATCGGCATGAATCTCCAGTTGTTCGGCATTGGCGCGCAACTATCCTTCACGGATGGCTATTGCACACTGGAGAAGCTGTTCCCCGGCGGTCCGGCAGCCAAGAGCGGCAAGCTGGAGGAAAAGGACCGCATCGTAGCCGTCGCCCAAGGCGAGGGCGCGTTTGTGGACGTGGTGGAAATGAATTTGAACAAGACGGTGCGGCTCATTCGGGGCGAGAAGGGGACCAGCGTGCGCCTGGCCGTGATTCCTCCAGTGGAAGATGGCCCGCGCCGCGAACTCACGCTGGTCCGGGATGAAATCAAACTCGAAGACCAGGCCGCCAAGGGAAAGATCATTGACCTGCCGACGACCGGGGACAAGTCGGTGCGGATCGGAGTGATTGATCTGCCTTCGTTTTACGCGTCCTTTGACGGCAAGAGCAAGAGCTTCACATCACCTGACGTGGAAAAGCTGCTTAAGAAATTCGTGGAGGAAAAGGTCGAAGGCGTGATTCTCGATTTGCGCCGCAACGGCGGTGGCTCGCTCGAAGAAGCCATCAAGGTGACCGGACTCTTCATCAAGGAAGGCCCGGTCGTGCAGGTGAAGACCGCCGATCCTAACCGCCGCAAGATGGTGCATAACGATCTGGATGGGGAAGTCGCTTACGATGGTCCGCTGGTGGTAATGACGAGCCGCTTCAGCGCCTCGGCTTCGGAAATTGTCGCCGGCGCCTTGCAGGATTACGGCCGCGCGGTGCTGGTCGGTGATTCCTCCACCCACGGCAAGGGCACGGTCCAAAACCTCAACCCGCTCCGTCGCTGGGTCACCGCTGCCACACCCACCGCCACGAATGATCCGGGCGAAGTAAAGATGACCATCAGCAAGTTTTACCGCGCGGGCGGCGCCAGCACCCAGCTCAAGGGGATAATGCCGGATATTGTCCTGCCCTCGTGGGTGAATTACTCAAAGGAAATTGGCGAGGCCGCCCTTGAAAATGCGATGCCGTGGGACACCATCAGCAGCGCCCGCTTCTCCCGGCTGGATTTAGTGGATCCGTTCCTGCCGGAACTGGCGCGCCGCTCCAACGTCCGCGTATCCGCCAGCCCCGAATACACGTACATCCGGGAAGATATCGAGCGCTTTCGCAAACGACAGGAAGACAAAACCATTTCACTCAAAGAAGCCGAGCGCGTCCGCGAGAAGGCAGCCGATGAGCAACGGGAGAAACTGCGAAACAAGGAACGCCTGACCCGCAAGGAGCCCGAAGCCAAGGTCTATGAGATCACGCTCAAACTCGCCGACCAACCCGGTCTGCCCGCGCCGGTGTCGAAGACGAATGCGGCCCCGGCCACGCTCGCGAATGCGACCGCCAAAGCCGCGGATGCTGATGACGCTGACGCAGAAGAAAAGCCGCCCTTTGTTGACGCCAGTCTCGTGGAGGCCCAAAACATTCTGATCGATTACATCGGTCTGCTGAACAAACGCTCGCTCGCCGCCACGGCGGCGGCGGCGGCGCCGGCCAAATAAGCCCCCGCGCGTAATGCCCATGAAGACCTGGCTATCCATTAGCTGCCTGCTGGGTCTTGGCGTGGTTGCCACTTTTGGTCAGGGTGCACAGGCGGACCAGATCAAGCGCCGGGCGCGCAATGTGGCCGATCAAAACAATGCCCGTCAGGGCGCCCCTCCCACCCAGCCAGCCCCGCCGTCAGCGACACAACGTCCGCCGAGTTCGCCCGCGGCCAGTGCGCCGGTAGCAAGCCAGCTCACACCCGGGCAAAAACGCGTGGCGACAATTCGCACCGATCTTGCGACCCTGGCAGCCACCAATTCGGCAGATACCCGCAAACGGTTTTCCAGAAGCCTGCTCACCGCCGCTCACGGGGGCGTCAAGCCAACAGGTTCAGCCACAGACCGGGTTACGGAACAACTCGCAACCGCGTTGGCCGGCGCGAAACTCACCCCGGCCCAGTTGGACCGTCTCGCGCAGAATCTCGATGGGGTCATGAACTCTGGCGGCATGCCGAAGCCGCAGACTGACGCCATCGCCGACGATGTGAAAGCTTTGCTGGCCAAGGCCGGGGGTGACACAACACGCAGTGCCTCCGTGGCGGACGAGTTAAGGCGCGTCACTGCGGAAATTCAAAAATCCACCAAGTAGTCAATGAACCGCATTCTGCCCACCAAGTGCCCGACCTGCCGCAAGGCGGGAAACTGGCGTGAAGGCAAGTTTGCGCCCTTTTGCTCGCAGCGGTGCAAACTGATTGACTTGGGGGGCTGGCTGAAGGAGCAGCACGTCATCGCCACGCCGCTGCGGCCGGAGCATCTTGAGGATTACTCCAACCTACCGGCGGGCCCGCAACTGGATGAGCCCGAAGGCGAATCGCGCAATTGACCGTAAGGTCGCGCCGCGAGCGCCGACCACTTACAAAGCATGCGAACGAAATTGCTGATGTTGGTGCTGGTCGGACTGGCCGGACTGGCAATGATCGGTTGTGCTGACGAGACCTCGAAACCTGTGACCCAACCCATGAGCAAAGGAACGAACCAAACCGAACTGGCAACCCTGGGCGGCGGCTGCTTCTGGTGCTTGGAAGCCGTCTTCGAACTGCTGCCGGGCGTGGAGTCCGTGACCAGTGGCTATGCCGGGGGTCATACCGAGAAACCGAATTACAAGGACGTCTGCGCCGGTGGGACTGGGCACGCGGAGGTGGTGCAAATTGCCTTCGACCCAAAAAAAATCTCGTACGAGAAACTTCTGGAGACTTTTTGGGAAGTACACGACCCCACCACCCTCAACCGTCAAGGCAATGACGTCGGCACGCAATATCGCTCGGTGATTTTTTACCATACCGATGCCCAGAAGCTGGCGGCCGAAAAAGCCAAGGCCGCGGAGCAGGTGAATTGGCCCCAGCCCATCGTGACGGAAATAGCACCGCTGACAAAATTCCACTCCGGCGAGGACTACCATCAGGATTACTATCGCAACAACTCCAGCCAGGGCTATTGCCGCATGGTCATCCGTCCCAAGGTCGAGAAGGTTGAGAAGAAATTGAAGGCGGAGAAATAGGCCGCCGGGCTACGGGCGCAACTCGACACCTCCACCATCGACCGGACGCTCCCGGATCGGAACGCCGCATTTATGCGGCAGTCGCGTGTTAATTCGTCCGGGCTGCCGGCTAAAGCCGGCGTTCCGGTGGTGGTGTCGAGTTGCGCCCCCCGGGCTACCGCCGCACACTCGGAACTTGGAACACGTCGCCCTTCGGGCAAGACTGTCCGCCGCCCGTGGCGAACCGACTGAAAATCCTGATGTCCGCGTATGCGTGCGAGCCTAATCGCGGCTCGGAGCCTGAGGTGGGCTGGCAATGGAGTCTGCAAATGGCGCGCTTCCACGACGTCACGGTCGTCACCCGCGCGAACAACCAGCCGGTCATCGAGGCCGCCTTGATGCATTACACTGGGCCCAAACCCCGGTTCCTTTATTACGATTTGCCCGGCTGGTTAAGAACGCTCAAACGCCGCGGTTTACCGATGGCAATTTACTATGCGCTCTGGCAGGTAGGCGTTCGCCAGTTTGTCGCTGACCAACTTACCGGCTTCGATCTGATTCATCACGTCACGTTCAATTCCTTCCGGCAGCCCGGCTTCTGGTGGCGCTGCGGAAAGCCTGTGGTGCTCGGGCCGCTCGGTGGTGGGCAAATTTGTCCCTGGCAGTTCGTGGTGACGTTTGGGCGGCGGTTGATTCCGGAAGTGACGCGCTCCCTCAGTGTCATGGCGAGCCGGTGGCTGCCAAATCTCTATGCGAGCTTCGCCGCGGCGACAGTGATCCTTACCGCAAATCAAGACACCACCCGCCGGATTCCGGCCCGACATCGTCACAAGGTGCGTTCGCTACTGGAAACCGGGATGCCGCGCGACCTCGTGCGCGCACCCAAAGTCCGACCAGACGACGACTGCGTGCGGGTGGTGTGGGTGAGCCGGCTGGAAAAAATCAAAGGTTGCCCGCTGGCGCTCACTGCCTTTGCGAGGGCGGTGAAGGAGGAAAAGTCCTTGCGACTTACCTTTGTTGGCGGGGGGCCGGAGGAAGGCACAGCGCGGCGGCTGGCAACTGAACTGGGAGTGAATGAATACATCACCTGGCTCGGGGCCGTGCCCAAGCCGGAGATTCCCGATTTGCTGGCCCGTCACGATCTCTTTCTGTTCACCAGTTTGCGAGACACGTCTGGCAATGTGCTGCTTGAAGCCATGGCGGCCGGCTTACCGGCGGTAACCTTGTCGCATCATGGCGCGGCTGAGATCGCCACGGACGCCACGGCTATCCGCGTGCCGGTCCGCAGCCGCACTGAAACGGCTTTCGACATGGCTGCGGCAATGGTGAAACTCGCACGCTCAGCCGCGCTGCGGCGCCAGCTTGGCGAGGCGGGCGCGCAACGAGTGCTGGACATTTACGTATGGGACCGCAAGGGCGAAGAACTGGACCGCATTTATCGGGCGGCGGCAGCCGAGGCGTGACGCGCGAGGAACTGCTGCAAACGCGCCCAGATTTCCTCTTCGGTCAACTGGGTCAAACAGACCGGTTCAGCGAACCGACAGTAGTCGGAACAAGGCTTATACGGGCACGGTTTACCTTCGACGGACTCGCCCTCAGGATGGAGCGGCGCAAACCATTCCGGCAGTTGCGGCCCAAAGATCGAAAATGTCGGCAGCCCGCAGAAGGCCGCGAGGTGGCCCGGCCCGGAGTCGTTGCCGATGAACATTCCAGCCTGCTCAATCAAAGCCAACAGACCGCTTACGCTGCCCGGCGCAACCACCCCCTTTTCGTCCGCCTGCATCCAGGCGTCATATTGGTCCGGATCACAAGCCAGCAGCACTCTGAACTGTTCCGCACGCAGGCGTTGGATGATTTTCTGAAAGCGGGTCAGCGGCCAGACGCGCACGGATTGACCGGCGCCAGTGTGCACGAGTACGGTGCGATTGACCCGCGCCTGCGTGATGGGGATGGCGCCCAGTGGTGGTAAACTGAACCCAAGCCGATCTCCCAACACCCGCCAGAATTCGTACCGATGACAGAGCGGCCCCGGCCGCCGCAACCGCTTGTTTAGAAAAAACTGGCTGCCAAGGCGCGGGTATCCCAGCCGGTCCTTCGCCCCGACCAAGGCCAGCAGCAAGTGGTCACGGGGATCCCAGCGCGAGGACACACCCACCGCAAAACGCTCCCGGCGCAGTCGCCAGATCAGTCTCGCCAGCGTCCAAACCGGCCAGCGCCAGAGCTGGTATTTGCCCTTAAAGGCGGTCCATGGTGCGATGACGGGAATCACCCGCACGTCCGGCCAGAGCCGGCGCTGGAGTTCTGTGGCATACGGCTTGGCGAGCAACGTGACGTCGTATTTCTCGACGGCCGCCCGCAGGAACGGCGAGCCAATCACCAAATCCCCCAAACCCCACAGTTCGACGATGAGAAGTTTCGGTTTCATGCCGGGCGGTGCAACACCAGATACGCCGACCAACCCGTCCAATGAATCCGGGCGGTGAATTTTTTCCGACTTTCCGCCAGAAACGCGAAAAACGGATGCGCCGCGGCAAACAACCAGTTCCGCGAGATCCCGGAATTGGCGGGCAAAAGCCCGGCCGGCCGGGCCAAGGCCATCAATTCTGAAAGCTCAACCAGCCGGACGTGGGTTGGGTCATCAAAAAAGTTCAGCGTGAAGCGTCCTTTGGCCGAGGGCAAGTGAAGCGAGCGAGGATGTGGAGTTTCAAAGTACGCGCTGGCGCCGGGCCGCAGTAACCGGCCGACCTCGTGGAGCAACGGGCCGAGGTTGCGCAGATGCTCAACCACATGCATGCAGGTGATCGCATCCATCGAAGCATTCGGCCAGGGCAGGCGGTCAGATTCAAAATCCACCCCGCGAAACTCGCATCCGGCGGGATATCGAGCCGGCTGGCCGTATTTGTCAGCAGAAAACAGTTTCAAATCCGGCCGGAGTTCGGCGATGTGGGTCAGCGTTTCTCCGTCCGAGGAGCCCAAGTCCAACAGCGCCCCACCGCGCCGCGTGCGCGCCACGAAGGCCGCGCGCGTATCAACCCAGGGTGTCAGGCGGAGGTAAGACCAATTCATGCGCTCGCGTTCCGAGATCGTCGTGAGTTGAGTTGGATACCTGAGCAGCGCCACATGATGCCGTGGAATCTACGCGGTGGCGAAGGATCGTGTAAAGCTCACGCCCGCCCTGGCGGGCAAGGCCTACAAACGAGGCGCGGCCTGCCAGCGCCAGGTTGGCTGCGTCACCTCACGCACGATTCTGTCCGGGCCGGCCTGGGTGTAGAGGCTGAAGGAGAACGGCGTTTGCCGGTAAACCCCGCCCGCCAGTCGCCGCAGGCGATGATGAAGTATCCAGGCAGGTTTCAGCCAGCGCACCCAGTCCGGGGCGCGGGCATGCATCTCGCGCGCTTCACGCAAGGCCGTTTCACTCTGACCAAGATTGTCCGCATGCAGGGTGAACACCGACGTAAAACGGTTTACCACCCCCATGCGCACCCCACGCTCCAGCAGGCGCAAAACCCAGTCGCCGTCGCCCACGGCGCGCAGCTCTGGGTTGAACCACTGTCCGGTTGTTTCGAGCAGCCGCCGGCGGAAAAACATGGCACAGGAGAAAGCAGGCAGATGTGAGATTCGTAGGTGATTCTTCAAAGGGGTCTGCACCTTGCGATGAAACAGGTATTCCCCGTGAGGGTCGACCACTATGAAATGGCCAAACACAAGATCAACATCCGGATGCTTGGCAAAGTAATCCGCAATGGCACTGAGCGCGCCCGGCAGATATTGTTCGTCACAATTGAGGTAGGAAAGAATCTCGCCCCGCGCCCGCGCTAATCCGCGGTTGATGGCATCATACATACCCCGGTCCTGCTCAACGAAGGGAGTGACGCGCGGGTCGCGCAACAGCCAGTCCAACGTTCCATCAGTCGAGCCGGCGTCCTGGACGATATGTTCATGCGACACCCCTTGATCGGCCACCGACGCCACACAGAGTTTCAACCAGGCCGAATGCTGAAAGCTTGGGGTAACGACCGAAAATTGGCTGGCCGAGTTCGCCATGGGTTAACTGGCCTGGAATGGTCTCACGCTATCTCCGGACCCGGTGGTCAGCGCCCGAACGACGGTCTGGCTTGGGGCACAAGCGTAGGCGTGCCTCGGGGCCGGAACGCGCCATGGGTCACGGGTTGCGCGGCTTTGGCCGCCATGCCGCCATTGAGCGCGGTGCTGAGCGCAAGGAGTCCCGCGAATTGCGCGAAATCCTGGTAGAGCGATCCAAAGATCAACAAGAAACTCAAAACCTTTGTCACGAATAGAGCCAGCAACAAGGTGTTTATGGACTGAAGCTGCGGCACCCCGTAGCGATAGTTTGCCACCAACAACCGGAAGCCGGCATACCAAAACCACAACACACCGAAGACGCCAAATATCCCCAGCGGAATCAGGACCGACAATGGACCGTTATGATAGTCCTGAGCAACTTGCGCGGCAGCACTGCTATCTATCTCGCGGCGGCTGAACACCATTTCCTGCGTCATCGTGTTTTCCCGAACGTTGATCCCGAAACCCTTCCCCAGCAACAAGTATTGCGGGATCTGCGGGGTGACCTTGGCCCACATTCGCAATCGCCATTCGTTGGAGTTCCGAGTATCCAGTTCCACTTGCGGGGACACGGGAAGGTTAAAGATGCTCAGCGCGCGCTGGAACGAATAAGGCAGGTGCGGGGCGAATTGCACGCTGGCCGCGGCAAGCGCCATACCAGCAATTAGGAACACGGCTAACAAGTGCGTCTTGTGGAGCCCTTCCAAGTAGAACTGGATTACAAAAAGTGCTGCCGTCAGGAGCATTAACGACCGATAGCCGCCGATCAGGCTGGTAGCCCATATGAGGAGGAAAATGACGAAGCGCCACGGTCTTCCGCTCATGAACATGCCTCGAATGCCGTAGCGTCCCAGCATATAACACATGGCAAATACGGCCGCCAAACCAAAACTGGAAAGCCGCGCCGTGCTAAGGCTCTGCCCTTCCATTTCCCCCGAGTAAAGCACCCATGAGTCCACCGGAAACAGCAGGAAGATGAAGTTTAATCCCGAGGGCAGATATTGCGCCAAACTGCCGATTGCCAGCGTGACACCGCTGAGGAAGAACAGGCCGAAGAAGAAATTTGCCTTCGCCAGGGGGATGCGGTGCATGCTGATTGCGTAATATCCCAAGATGCCGGCGAAAATGCCCGCATAGCGCCGACCCCCACCCAGTTCCGCGCCCAACGCCTTGAAACCAATTCCACCCGTCATGAGCATCGTCACGAATACAACGATGCCAAAAAAGATGACCGGCCAGCTCACCAAAGACACGGTCGGTTGGACCGAGCGGCGGGACAGGATGTATTGCAATCCCGTGATCACAAAGCCGACAATTGCCAAAGTCATCCAGATGTTCGGGCGACCAGGCAGGAAGAAAATGACCGTTGTGGTGTTCCACGCCAGAATCAGCCCGGGATGGTGAAACTTGAGCGCCACCGGCAGGAGCAACAACCCCAACACCGCTCCCACCCCAAAGTAGGTGGAGGGGTCCTGGAATGGAGCGGGACTAGCCAGCACGTAGCCCAGAAAGATCGCCAGCGGAATGCAGACGCTGTAGATCAACAAAGCCCGTACGGCTGAAACTGCGTTCGTCATGTGTTGCCTGTTTGATCAGTGGTTACCATGATTTGTAATCATTCCAAGTCAACCGTTCAATCTCAGTCGTTGAATCTGCCCTAGCTGCCGTTCGGTTGCACATCCCACCGTTCAAACTGAGGCTCAGGCCGACCAGACCTGTAAAAACAAACAGGTCCAAGTAAAAACTGCCAAACACCAGAATGAAAAACACGATGCGAACGAGGAAATAACCAAGTATAAAACGATTCACCGTTCGCAGCTCAGGATCACCATGCCGGTAATTCTGGAGCAACACGCGCCAGCCAGTGAATAGGAATCCGGCAAATGCCACCACGCCGAGGCCGCCCAATGGAATGATCAGCGAGAGCGGCCCACTGTGATAATCGCCGGCGTAGGCGGCCACCTCCCATCGGGCACCTAAACCCCGAGCCATTGACTCAACCCCCAGCGCAAGTGTATTTCCGTCCATCATATACCCCTTGCCCATGAACCAATAGTTCGGCACATCCGGGAGCAAGGCCCGCCACATATCCACGCGCCAATCTACAGATTGTTGGGCTTCCTGGCGGACATGCGGATCCACATCCACCGGCAAGAAACTGATGGTCCGCTGAACCGACAAAGGCAACTCTGACGCGAACACTGTCAGAAAGCCACCCACCAACGCCGCCACCCCAAAAATCACGAAGAGCATTCGCGTGCGATGCAAGCCTTCCAAAAAGAACACCGCCGCCACCGCACCTGCGCTGAGTAACAACGTGGAACGAAAGCCCGAAAGCGAACCAACGCCAAAAGCCAGCACTACCAACGCCACCCGCCAAAGCCGCTTGTAGTCCAACAACCCTTTCACTCCATACAAAGCCAGCATGCCCGATACTATGGCCACCATTGCCAGCCCAAAGCCACTAATCCGCGCCCCGTCGGCGCCGCCAGGTCCAGCGGTCGCAGCGGCCAAGGAAACTGCATTAGTCACGGGGAAAATACTAAACAGCGGGTACGCCTTCGGCCCAATCAGGTAAATCACATCACTGCAAGCTTGGGTGATACCGGCAAAGAAAAACAGGCCCGCAAACAGCCGGGCACGGTGACGGGGAACGCGTTGACTGACCAATCCAAAAAATCCAATGATCGCAAATGCAATGTAGAAGTATGCCCGGCCGCCGTACTTGGCGCTGCCCAAAGACCGGACTCCCACTCCGCCCGTGCTGATCATCGTCACCAATACGACACCGACCAAAAACGCCAGGGACAACAACACCGGCATCGGACACAAAAACTTGTTCTTTGGGCTGGCCGCACGGTTCAGGACGCCGAACATGCACGCTACGACTCCCAATGCCATCCAAAGCGACATCGCCCCCGGCAGAAAGGCGGGCATGATGGCGGCATTCCAACTAATGATCAAAAGGGGATGATACCAACGTAGCAAAAGCGGAACGCTCAACACAGCTGCCAGCAGAATAAACACCGCCACGCTGCCTTGGTCCACCGGATCAGCCAGCAGATAACCGATCAAGATCGCCAATGGCAGACAGATGCCCCAGATAATATGGGCCCGTGATGCGACGAAGGTGTTTGCCATTTAAAGTCATATTCCAAAAGAAAAGCGTCCGTACCGCAATCTCTTTCTGGCAAGCTTGACCCGATAATTCCGGCCCTAAACCGGTGCATCTGGAAGGTCCCCCGGCACGATCTTCGGTTCGCTTCGACACGCATCGTCACGGACGGACTCAAGTGTTTTCCACCCGGTCTACGATGTAGTGCTGTAAACAGTCGGGGTAACCTTCGAAATGCGCACGCCTTAAAGCGTAGATTTGTCGCGAAGCCGGACTTGTTGCCAGCGTGCAATTGGCCTACGGTGAACGTGTGAAAAGAGGCCGGGCTCAATTCTGCGTCTGGGCGTTAGCTTTTGGATTTTGCTGCTCCGCAACCGCTGCCACCGATCCATTCCTGCAACTCACCCCCATCCTCACCAACGGTCAGGTGCAATTCACTTTGACCGGCGAGCGCGGCGTTGCCTACGTGATCGAATCTTCTACCGATTTAACGAACTGGTCTCGCGTCTTAACCAACTCCAACAACGAAATCATCCGCTTGATCTCGCTCGAAGCTTCCAACAGCCCAACCTGCTTCCGAGCATGGCGAAAAGGCCCTCTGTATTGGGCCGGCCTTGCCGCAAAATTCGACATCGCTTTGAAAGGAAGTAGGATTGGTTTTGATAGTTACGACTCCTCGGACCCGGCACACGATGATCCGCTTGATCCGAATGAGGTAAAGCCGGGCGGCAATTTGGCCTCGCTGGAGGGTCTGATTGACGTTGGCAACGCGACGGTCAGGGGAAAGGTCCTTTGTGGACCGACTGCAACTTATGTCCTTGGCCCATTTGGTTCAGTAGGAGACCTGGTTTGGGTCGGCTATGGATCGGTTCAACCCGGCTGGGTTCGCACCAATTTCGTAACGACCTATCCGGATGTGAGCCCACCTTACGCTTTGGGATTCCCACCTGCGATCGGGGCTGGCACGAACTATTGGATACTTGGTAGTAAAGATTATTATGTTGCTGGCAACGTGAGTCTTGTCAGCAAAGTGATTCTGGTGCTTGGTAATGCCCGCCTTTTTATCACTGGTGACTTCCTGACATCAGGAGCTTCAGAAATCAAAATCGAGCCTGGCGCCAGCCTGCGGCTTTACGTAGCTGGCGGACGCAGCTTGCTCCCCGCAATGCGCACCCCCCAGATAACTCCTGCGGCGTTCCAGTATTATGGATTACCGGCAAACACCAATCTCTCATGGTCGGGCAGCGGAGAACATTTACGAGGCACATTCTACGCTCCCTCGGCAACGCTTAGCCTTGGCGGTGGAGGCGCGAGCACGTATCACCTATTCGGGGCCTGTGTTGTAAGCGAAGCTGTGCTAAACGGACACTTCTCGTTCCACTGCGACGAAAACCTCTTTTAACATGGCCCATAGGTCTGAGCGATTACTTCTTCTCTTCCTTCTTCTCCTCAAACTGCAACGACAGTGAGTTGATGCAGTAACGCAGTCCGGTTGGCTTCGGGCCGTCGTCGAACACATGTCCCAGATGCCCGCCGCATTTCGAGCACATCACCTCCGTGCGCACCATACCGTGCGTGGTGTCGTGCGCTTCCGTGATGACGTTGGTCGTCGCCGGCTGGTAGAAACTCGGCCAACCGCAGCCGGAATCAAATTTCGTATCTGACACGAACAAAATTTCTCCGCATCCCGCGCACTTGTAGGTGCCGGCTTCCTTGGTATTCCAGTACTGACCGGTGAAAGCCCGCTCCGTGCCCTTCTGGCGCAACACCTGGTATTGTTCGGGCGTGAGTTGTTGCTGCCATTCGGCGTCACTTTTGGCGATGGGAGGTTTCATGGTCGTGATAGCGGTGGTGGGGCTCTTAGCCGCGGCGTGAGAAGGTGCTTCGTTTGTCGGCGAAGCACCGCAGCCGGTCAGTAATGCAGCGCCTGCCAGGATGCTAAGAAGCAGGAACGGTTTCATATATCGTATGATGTCATGTCGGGCGGCAATGTTCAAACCTTACGCTGAATCCCTCAGAACCGCAGATAAATCCCCTTCAAATATTCCGCCTCGGCAAATCCCGCATGATGATCCGGGGCATGCCGAGTCGTCCGCAGTTCGCTAAACGGTCGACCCGAACTCCGCGCCGCCGCTCTCACGGCGTTGAAGAATTCCTCAGCCGTCACATGCGCCGAACAGGAACACGCAACGAGAACTCCGCCGGCCGCCAAATGTTTGATGCCTGACTCCGCGAGCTTCATGTAGGCACGAATGGCCCCGGCGCGCTCTGTTTCACGCTTCGCCAGCGACGGCGGATCGAGGACAATCAAATCAAATTTTCGCTTTGCATTTCCGGCGAGCCACACGAACGCATCTGCCTGAATGGGCTCGCGCGGGCAGGCCAAGGTCGCCGGCTGGGGCCAATTCAATTGGAAATTTCGTTGCGCCGACTCCAGCGCGTGCTTGCTGATATCGAGATCTGCCACCGACTTGGCACCACCTCGCGCCGCATAAACCGAAAAGCCGCCCGAGAAGCTGAATGCATTCAGCACCGTCCGTCCTCTTGCGAGTGACTCCACGAGCCGCCGATTCTCCCGTTGGTCCAGAAAGAACCCGGTCTTCTGTCCACGCCACACCTCCGCCTCAAAGCACAATCCAGATTCGCGAAATACGATGGGAGCGCCGATCTCCGACCCGGCCTGCTTTTGGAACATCATTTCACCATCACGCCAATTGCGCGAACTTGCTGACGGCAATTCTCCCTCTCCCGGCGGGAGAGGGCTGGGCTGAGGGAGAGTTATTCGACTAACAACCGCTGCCTGAACATTCCGGCTCAGGCGTAACACCACCCGCTCCGGCTCCATCCGCTCTACGACGAGCTCGATGATTTTTTCCAACCGCGATAACCACGCCATGGTGTAAACTTTCAGAACCAGTGTGGTGTCGTAGCGATCAAGCACCCAGCCTGGCCAGCCGTCACTCTCGCCGTTGATGACGCGGTAGCCCGTTGTGTTGTCATCAAACAATCCCTCGCGCTTCGCCAACGCCGTTTCCAATCGGGCCCGCCAGAACGCCGCGTCAATCGCTAGCGGCTTACCGACATGCAGCACCCGAAGCCGAATCGGTGAATCGGGATCAAAGAATCCCACCGCGAGAAACTTGTCTGCCCGGTCAAACACCACGCCCAGTTCGCCGGCTACGCCACTACGATTCTGTTCGCGCACGCTGTCGGCGAACACCCACGGATGGCCGGCCCGGACTTGTTTCTCCGCCGCGGCCGTGATGCGCAGGCGCAACCGTGTTTCTCCTTTGAGAGAGCTGGTTGGGCGGCGATTGTTCGAGGTGGACATGTTCGCGCCCCCATTAAACAATCCTTGCCCACGGTGAACAAGAATCCTCACATCGTCGTTTTGGGCGCCGGATTTGGCGGACTCACCTTTTGCCAGAGCCTCAAGCATTCCACGGCCCGCATCACGCTCGTGGACCGCACGAATCATCACCTGTTTCAGCCGCTGCTCTATCAAGTGGCTGCCAGCGGGCTCTCCGCGCCGGAGATCGCGCAGCCGATTCGCGCCATCTTGTCAAATCGATCCAACGTCACGGTGCTGCTCGACGAAGTGAGGGACATCAATCTGACCGCGCGCCGGGTCACGCTTGGGAATAGTTCGCTGGATTACGATTATCTTGTACTCGGTCTCGGCGGTTGCACGAGCTACTTCGGTCATCCCGATTGGGAGGAATTCGCGCCGGGTTTGAAAACACTCGATGACGCCTTGCGTATTCGTAGTCGCATTCTGCTGGCCTTCGAACGCGCGGAAAACACCACCGACGTGGCGGAGCGCGAGCGCCTGATGACGGTCGTGATTGTGGGCGGCGGACCGACCGGGGTGGAACTGGCCGGCGCATTCGCCGAACTGGCCCGCACCGTTTTACGACGCGATTTCCGCCGGATTAATCCCGCCCTGGCCCACATCATTCTCCTCGAAGGCTCGCCGGTCATTCTCTCGAATCTGCCGCCCGATCTTTCCGAAAGCGCGGCGCGTCAGCTTAAGCAACTCGGCGTGCAGGTGCGCACCTCTACGCGCGTCAAAGCCATCCGGCGTGGGGAGGTTGAACTGGACAACGGCGAGTTGATTTGCGCGGACAATATCCTGTGGGCGGCGGGTGTCTCAGCCTCGGCCCTCACAAAGAAACTCGGGGTTGAACTGGACCGCGCTGGGCGCGTGAAGGTGAATCCAGACCTCAGCTTGCCCGGTCATTCAGAAGTTTTTGCCATCGGCGATATGGCGCTAGTGCTCCAAGCTGACGGCAAACCGGTGCCAGGTGTTTCCCCTGCCGCGATGCAGATGGGGAAACACGTCGCCCGGATTGTTGACGACGAATTGCGCGCGGATCGTCCGCAACCAAATCGTCCGCCTTTCCGCTACTGGGACAAGGGGACGATGGCAACGATCGGCCGTTCCGCGGCAGTGGCCCAGATTGGCAGGGTGAAGCTCTCCGGCTTCTTCGCGTGGCTAGCGTGGTTGTTCATCCACCTGATTTTTCTCGTTGGCTTCCGCAACAAACTCGCCGTGCTGTTGCAATGGACTTATGCTTACTTCACCTACAAGCGGGGCGCGCGCATCATCACCACCACGATTGAGCGGTAGCGACGCGGCGACGCGACGTACGGCCAGCCTGCATATAACGCTCCTCAGCGCCACGGATCGAATGGTTCGTTCGCCTTCGTCTCCTTTTCGGCGAGGTCGCCAGCTTTGCGCCGGATGCGGTAATCAATTCCCAGGCTGATGGCATTGCGATGGGGCAGCGTGTAGAGAAACAATAAGAGCAGCGCGCCGGCGATGACCCACGTCCAGGGCGATTCGGGATTGTTGATCCGGAAGTAAATCATCACCACGAGCGGAAAGAGAAACAGCGCGCGATCGATCAGGATGAGATACGCCCAAAGATCGCCTTCGTTGGCCAGATACTTCAGCCCGCAACGCTCGCAATGATCGTACATTTTCAACCACCCCCGAAACACCCTGCCTTCGCCACACTGGGGGCAGCGGCGGTGCATTCCGCGACGCACCAGTGTCCGCCAGTCAGGAAGTGGAGGTTGTATTCCCATACTCAGGCAATCTTGCGTTTGAATCTGAGCACACACAAGCCGAAGAGCAACACTCCCATTCCGGCCAGCATCACGAGGTTGAACCAGAAGTCGGTGAGGCTCGCGCCGCGCAGGATGACCGCGCGTTCCAGTTCGATGTAATAGGTCGCGGGAATAGCGGTGCTGATGAGGTAAAAAATCTTCGGCATCGTCTCGCGGGGAAAGATGAAGCCGGAGAAAAAAACGCTGGGTAGGATGAAGATCATCGTCATTTGCAGCGCCTGCATCTGATTCTCCGCGCGCGTGGAGATCAGCAGCCCCAGGCTCAGCAGGCAGAAGATGTAAAGCACTGAGCCCAGCATCAACACACTGACGCTGCCGGCGATCGGCACGTGAAACACCCAGCGCATCACCGTGAAGAGAAACGCCGCCATCATGATGCCGATGATGAGATACGGCACGAGCTTGCCAAGCATCAGCCCCCAGCGCGACAGCGGGCTCACCAGCAATTGCTCCAGCGTGCCGCGCTCACGCTCGCGCACCAGCGACATCGCGGTGGCGAACGTCGTGGCGATTTGCAGCACGATGCCAATGACGCCGGGCAGAAAGAAATTCGGGCTGCGCATCTCCGGGTTGTAGAGAATCTGCGGGCGTACTTCGACGGGCAACTCGCGCAGACCAAAGCGGGCCGCCATCGCTTTCAGGCCATTCAAGAAGCCGACGTTCAGTGATGTGTTCAGTGCGGACGATGCGATGGTGGAGTTCGAGCCGTCAATCAACACCTGGAGTTGAGCGCTGCGGCCGGCGCGCAGGTCGCGCGTGAAGCCGGGCGGAATCTGGATTCCCACGTAAGCCTTGCCGCGGCGGATGAGTTCCGCGAGTTCCGTCACACTCTGTGCGTCGCCGACCACCTTGAACGTGCCAGTGTTCTCGAATTGCCTCACCAGTTGCCGGCTCTCCTCCGTGCGATCCTCGTCGAGCACAATGGTCCGCATGTTCTTCACGTCGGTGTCCAGCGCGTAGCCAAACGCGATCATTTCCACCAGCGGCGGAAACATCATGAAGAACAGCGTGAACGGATCGCGCAGCACCACGAGGAATTCCTTATAGAGAATCGCGCTGAAACCACGGAAGGGTGCTTTCATGATCATTGTAGCGGCGGTCTATGACCGTCGCCTGAAACCCGGCGCTCACAGAACGCCGCTCCAGCGTGCGTCTTCAATTCGCAACTCCGTTCGTTCGATTGTTCGTCAGTGCCACGAACACATCCTCCAGCGACGGCGCAATCGGCCGAATGTCCGCCTGCGGAATCCCTACTTCCGCCAACTTCGCGCGGATGACCTGCTCGCTCATCCCTTCCTCCACCAACAGATGCATGGATTGGCCGAATACCGTCGCCGTGCGCACGCCCGGCAGACGCCGCAACGCCTGCAATCCCGTCGTCACACGCTCGCACGTCACATCCACGCGGCGTGTTCCTGGCGGATTCACCACGGGCAGATGCTTGAGATCGTCCGGATCGCCACACACAACCAGCTTCGACATGTGGATGTAGCCCACATGCGAGCACCGCTCTGCTTCATCCATGTAATGCGTCGTAACGAACAGAGTGATGCCGTTGCTGGAAAACTCGAACAGCAAATCCCACAACTCGCGCCGCGCCACCGGATCAATGCCCGCCGTCGGCTCGTCGAGGAACAACACCGTCGGTTTGTGAACCAACGCGCAGGCCATGGCGAGCCGTTGCCGCCAGCCGCCGGAGAGCAGACCGGCGCGGCGTTCCAGATACGGTTCGAGATGCGTCAATGCGACGAGTTCCTCGCGCCGTTTTGCCAGGGCCGCACCGCGCAGACCGTAGAGCCGGCTGTAGAACGTCAGGTTCTCATGCACTGTTAGCTCGTCGTAGAGCGAAAACTTCTGCGACATGTAGCCAATGAGATGCTTGATCTCCTCGGTCTGCCGCGCCACGTCGAACCCCGCAATGCGCCCATGCCCGTCGCTCGGTTCGAGCAACCCGCACAACATGCGGATGACCGTGGATTTGCCCGACCCGTTCGGCCCGAGGAAACCGAAGATCGAACCTTTGCCAACGGAAAACGAAACGTGATCCACGGCCGTGAAATGGCCGAAGCGTTTGGTCAACGCCTCGCATTGGATCATGGTTTCAGCGGGCATCGTCAGAAGCTGGTTTGATCGGCGGCGCTCGGAATGGCCTGAAAGGCCATGAAAACCCAGCCCAGGGCTGAGTGCGTGGCGCGATGCCTTGGGTATGCATCCAACAAACACCTTCGCGCCCGGAATGGGCGCGAGAGTCACCGGATAAAATAGTGCGCTCAATCCCACACATATCGTTCATCAAACTCGATCTCGTATCGTTTCAAAAACGCCCGGAACTCATCCTGAAACGAAACCTGCCGGTGGTGCTCCCGTTGATTGCGGATGTAACCACGCACCTCCTCCACTGCTGATTGGCTCACGGAGAAAGCACCGTAGCCCCCTTGCCAGTAAAAGCCTGCAAACTGCGACCCACGTGCTCGCAACCAATCGTTCGCACTCTTCTTCACCTGACCAACGACATCACTCAACGTTTCCGTACGGGTCATAACAAACAACAAATGTGCATGGTCTGGTTCCGTGTTGATCTCGATTGGCAAGCAACCGAGTCCCTTCAACGTGCCGCCCATGTAGGCGTGGAGATCTGCGCGGACGTCGTCCTGGATCAACCTCTCACGATTCTTCGTCGAGAAGATCAGGTGGATGTAAATCTTGGCGAGCGATTGGGGCATGAATCACGACCCTTGCGCCCTGTCAGGGCGCGGAATGATTTGTGGGGCAATAACCCAGGGCATCGCTGCGCTCAGCCCTGGGCTCAGTTCTGGTGGCTCGTTGAGCCGCTCATTAATTCCCAATCTGTGACTAAATGGGTGCATCTGTGGCTGATTCACTTCGGCACGTTTGGGAAAGACACATCCGCCGCCATGCCGGCGCGGAATTGGCCTTCAGAATTGTCCAGCTTCACCTTTACGCCGAAGACCTGTTTTACCCGCTCACCGACGGTCTGCACGTTGCGCGGAGTAAATTCAGCGCTGCGCTGGATCTGCTCCACCGCGCCGGAGAAATCTTTTTCCGGAAACGCATCCACTCGCACCTTCACCGCGTCGCCGAGCGCGATGTGACCCAACCACGGTTCGGGCACGAACACGCGTACCCAGATGTGATTCGTGAACAGCAGCGTCGCGACGGTCTGGTTCGGCGCCAGCACGTCGCCAGGTTTCACGCTCAGGACTTCGAGCACGCAATTCGTCGGCGCTAAGATTTGCATCTCGCGCACCTGGGTTTCCAACTCCGCCAGCTGGGCGCGGATGAGTGCGATGCGTTCCGGCCGCGTGCCGGCGACCAACAGATCGTAGCGCGCTTTGGCGGCCGCCACGTTCTGGGCCGAAGCCTGCGCGGTGGCCACGGCCCGATCGTATTCGGAAGCGGAGATGGTTTTGTCCTGCACTAGTTCCGCGGAGCGCTGGCGTTCGAGATTCGCGAGATTTTGCTGGGCGGATTGCGCCTCCCACTCGGCCTTGGCGGCGGCGATCTCCTCCTTGCGTGGGCCGGCCAATGCTTCGGCCAATTGCGCAGCCAATTGATCGCGTCGGGCGCTGAGTTCAGCGGCATCGAGTTGAACGATGACTTGTCCGCCGGTGAGCGGCGCGCCTTCCTGCGCGAAGATTTTTTCCACCCGCCCGCCGTAGCGTGAAGCCACGCGCGCCTCATCTGTCTCAATCGTGCCGGACACCGAGCCGGTATTCTGCCCCGGCTGACAGCCGGCGAACACGAGCCAGGAGAAGCAAGCGAGCGCGGCGAGGAACGGGTTCGTGTTCACGCGCACCCAGCGTAACAGTCGCGGCCTTGGCATTCAACCGGCGTTCCACTTCCGGGGGGAACGACGAAAAGAGCGGCCAATTTCCTGGCCGGACGTTCACCAGCCAAGTTTGCGCAAATCAGCGTTGCTCGACTTTGAAGCCCTTCTTCGACAGCAATTCAACGACGCTGTCTTTTCCGATCAAATGCGCCGCCCCGACAACGACGAGCACGTCTTTGTTGCCACCCAGGTGCTTTTCAATCGAACCGACCCAAGCGCGATTGCGATCCGCGACGAATTTCTTTTGGAGCTGCGGGAAGTCGCGAAAATTATCCGTCACCAGCTTGTCCATGGCTTTGATGTCGCCGGTGGTCCAGGCTTTCGCCAACGCGGCGAATTGCGTCTTCCAGATTTCCGTATCGCGCAGGGCCTGAACCAGCGCATCTTCCGACTCTTGGTCAGTCAAGCCGGTGAGCAGGTTCATCTGGAATTCGGGAGTCTCCAATGAATCAAGTTTCTTTCCGTCCGCCACCGCCCGCTTATGGAAGTGCTTGTCCACGCCGTTTTCGGCGTCGAATCCCTGCTTCTGCAATTCGAGGACAACCAAGGTCATGGCCACCATCCATGGTTTGAACTGGCCGAGGGCTTCCATGCCGACGACCGAACCGGCGAGATTGGAAGCGAGCAGCGAGTAATTGGCGGCAGAGAGATGCTTTTTCAATGTGTCGCCCTCGGGATAGGTGGCCTGGGCCATCATCTTCATGGCGAATTCCGGCGATTCCAAGGCCTTCACATCCGTTTCGAAAACCACGGTGTCCGAACGTTTGTAAGCGGCCTCGATTTCCTCTGCCAATGGATACATGTCCGGCTTCATGAGGTGCATTGAGCCAAGCAGGAACACCCTGTTGTTGGCACCCCGCACCTCCCAGAGACAATGCTTCGAAGAGGTGGCACTGACGGATTTTTTTGGGGCGGCGTTGGTTGCCTCTGGACTAGCTGCAACGCAGGTCGCCAAGCAGACCACCGTGTATGCGGTGAACAATTGCTGAAGGTGTTTCATGTCTCGAGGGTATTCAGATCAGTGAGAATGGCGAGATGGTAATTCCATCAACCCGAAAACGAAAAAGCCCGGCCAGTTTCCTGACCGGGCTTTGATGATTCAGTTCTTCTGAGCCGACGACTTAGTAGTCCATGCCGCCCATTCCGGGGGCGCCGTGACCCGCCGGGGCCGGCTTTTCCTTCTCCGGAATCTCGGTGATCAGACACTCGGTCGTTAGCAACAGGCCGGAGATCGAGGCCGCGTTCTGCAGCGCGCTGCGGGTGACCTTCTTCGGGTCAACCACACCGGCTTTCACGAGGTCTTCGTACTCGCCCGTGGCGACGTTGTAACCTTCGTTGCCCTTGGCCTTCTTGACCTTGTCCACGATGACCGAACCTTCTTCGCCGGCGTTCGCTGCGAGCGCACGGAGCGGAGACTCCACGGCGCGCTTGATGATGCCGACACCGATCTGTTCGTCTTCGTTGGCGCCCTTGGTGGCTTCGATGGCCGCGATGCAGCGGATCAACGCCACACCACCGCCAGGGACGATGCCTTCTTCGACGGCCGCACGCGTCGCGTGCAACGCGTCTTCCACGCGGGCTTTCTTTTCCTTCATCTCGGACTCGGTCGCTGCGCCGACGTTGATGACGGCCACGCCACCGGCGAGCTTCGCCAGGCGTTCCTGCAATTTCTCGCGATCGTAATCGCTCGTGGTCTCTTCGATCTGGCGGCGGATTTGATTCACGCGGCCCTGGATCTCGGAGCTCTTGCCGTTGCCTTCGACGATGGTGGTGTTTTCCTTGTCCAGCACGATGCTCTTGGCGCGGCCGAGGTCGGTCAGTTCGATGGTCTCGAGCTTGATGCCGAGGTCTTCGCTGATGAACTTGCCGCCGGTGAGGACCGCGATGTCTTCCATCATGGCCTTGCGCCGATCACCGAAGCCCGGCGCCTTGACAGCGCAGACGTTGATCGTACCGCGGAGCTTGTTCACGACGAGTGTCGCGAGCGCTTCGCCTTCGACTTCTTCGGCGATGATCAATAGCGGCTTGCCGGTGCGCGCGGCCTTCTCCAGCAAGGGGAGCAGATCCTTGAGCGAGCTGATCTTCTTCTCGAAAATCAGAATGTAACAATCCTCGAGCTTCGCTTCCATGCTTTCGGCATTGGTCACGAAATACGGCGAGAGATAACCCTTGTCGAACTGCATGCCTTCGACCACGTCGAGCGTCGTCTCGATAGACTTCGCTTCTTCGACCGTGATCGTGCCGTCCTTGCCGACCTTGTCCATCGCGTCCGCGATGATCTCGCCAATGGTGGTGTCCCAGTTGGCGGAAACGGTCGCGACCTGCTTGATTTCTTCCTTGTCCTTGACCTTCTTGGCGATCTTGTCGAGCTGACCGACGGCGGATTCCACGGCCTTGTTGATGCCGCGTTGAATGCCGATCGGGTTCGCACCAGCGGTGACGAACTTCAAGCCTTCGCGATAAATCGCCTCGGCCAGTACCGTCGCGGTGGTCGTGCCGTCACCCGCGTTGTCGCTGGTCTTGCTCGCGACTTCACGGACCATTTGCGCGCCCATGTTTTCGTACGGGTCTTCCAGTTCGATTTCTTTCGCGACGGTGACGCCGTCCTTGGTCACGGTCGGAGAACCGAATTTTTTGTCGAGGACCACATTGCGGCCTTTCGGACCGAGCGTGGCGACGACCGCCTTGGAGAGCTTGGAAACCCCGCGCAGGATGGCCTGACGCGCTGCTTCATCGAACAATAATTGTTTGGCTGCCATAATTTTTCAGTTTCTAGTTTTGGTTAATGATTGTCGTTGGTAGGGCGGGCAGTCCTCTGCCAGCCGCGGCGCGCAACGGAGTGCGCGCCCTACCACTCTAGTTAGTTCAGGACCGCGACGAGGTCGTCGGAACCAAAAATCTTGTATTCCTTGCCGTCGAGCTTGATTTCCGTGCCGCCGTATTTGCTGACGAGCACGCGATCGCCCACTTTGACTTCCCACGCGACCTTCTTACCGTCGTCATCGGTCTTGCCGGTTCCGAGCACGCGGATGATGCCCTCTTGGGGCTTTTCCTTGGCGGTATCGGGGATGATGATGCCGCCTTTTTTGGTTTCCTTCTCCTCGACTGGCTCAACGAGCACGCGGTCGCCGAGGGGTTTGATGTTCAGTGCCATAGTTTGGTTTCTGTTTTGTTTTGTTGTTTGACTTAATTAACTCCCGCCGCCCGAGCGGACAGGAAAATTCTTTCGTGGTGGTGGTCGGCGCGCTGCGCCGACCGGACGCCGCAGCGCGGCGTCCACCACCGACAATCACTTCTTCTCGTCCACCACTTCGGCGTCAATGATCGGACCTTCGTCCTTCTGGTCTGACTTCTCCTCGGACTTGGGCTCGCCACCGCTGGTGCCCGATTGCGCCTTGCTCGCTTTCGCCTGTTCCGCCGCGGCCTTGTAGAGTTCAGCCGAAACGGCCTGCCACGCTTCGTTCAGCTTTTCGCTCGCTGACTTGATCGCGGCGGCATCGCTGCCCTTCAGCGCTTCCTTCACTGCGCTGACGGCGTCTTCGATCTTCTTCTTGTCGCCGTCCGAGATTTTGTCGGCGTTATCCTTGAGCATTTTCTCGGAGCGATAGACCGCGTTGTCGGCCTCGTTGCGCGTCTCGATTTCTTCCTTCTTCGTCTTATCCTCGTCGGCGTGCAGTTCCGCGTCCTTGCGCATTTTCTCGACTTCGTCTTTCGAGAGCCCGCTGCTGGCGGTGATGGTGATCTTCTGCTCTTTGCCCGTGCCGAGGTCTTTCGCCCCGACGTGCAGAATGCCGTTGGCATCAATGTCGAAGGTCACTTCGATCTGCGGCACGCCACGTGGGGCGGGCGGGATGTCCGCGAGCTGGAACTTGCCGATGGTCTTGTTGTCTTTGGAGAACTGGCGCTCGCCTTGAAGCACATGGATTTCTACACCCGGCTGATTGTCGCTCGCGGTCGAAAAGATTTCCGATTTTCGCGACGGAATCGTGGTGTTGCGCTCGATGAGCCGCGTGAACACGCCGCCTAACGTTTCAATGCCGAGTGACAACGGCGTCACGTCGAGCAGGAGCACGTCCTTCACTTCACCCTTGAGCACGCCGCCCTGGATGCCGGCGCCGATGGCGACGACTTCGTCCGGGTTCACGCCTTGATGCGGTGGTTTGTTGACGAGTGATTTCGCTGTTTCCACCACACGCGGCATGCGCGTCATGCCACCGACGAGCACCAGTTCGTCAATCTTTGCGGCGTCGATGCCCGCGTCGCTGAGGCACGCCTTGACCGGCTTGATGGTGCGCTCGAAAAGATCATCCGTGAGCTGCTCCATCTTGGCGCGCGTGAGCGATTTCTGGATGTGTTTCGGCCCGCTCGCGTCCGCCGTAATGAACGGCAGGTTGATTTCGTAAGTAGTGGAGCTGGAGAGCGCGATCTTGGCTTTCTCGGCTTCTTCCTTGATGCGTTGGAGCGCGTCCGGTTGCTTGCGGAGATCCATGCCGCTCTCACGTTTGAATTCGTCGAGAATCCAATCCATCAGCTTGTTGTCCCAATCGTCACCACCGAGGTGCGTATCGCCGTTCGTGGCCTTCACCTCAAACACGCCATCGCCGATTTCGAGAACGGAAATATCGAACGTGCCGCCGCCCAAGTCGTAGACCGCGATCTTCTCGTCCTTCTTCTTGTCGAGACCGTAAGCGAGCGAGGCCGCCGTCGGCTCATTGATGATACGGAGCACTTCGAGACCCGCGATACGGCCAGCGTCTTTCGTGGCCTGGCGCTGCGAGTCGTTGAAGTAAGCCGGCACAGTGATGACCGCTTGCGTGATCTTCTCGCCGAGACGCGTTTCGGCGTCCGCTTTGAGCTTGGCGAGAATCATCGCAGAAATTTCCGGGGGCGAGAATTGCTTGGCCTTGCCTTCAACCTCAACTTCAACCGCACAGTCGCCATTGCTGGCCTTCACGACCTTGTACGGCATGCGCTTAATCTCCTCCTGCACCTCGTCGAACTTGCGGCCCATGAAGCGTTTGATCGAGTAGATGGTGTTGCGCGAATTGGTCACCGCCTGACGCTTCGCGGCGTCGCCGACGATGCGTTCGCCACTTTTGGTGAACGCGACGACGCTGGGCGTGGTGCGCTTGCCTTCGGAATTTTCCAGAACGAGCGGCTCGCCGCCTTCCATGACTGCCATACAGGAGTTCGTCGTTCCCAAATCAATGCCTAGAACTTTTGCCATAAAATCTAATTTGTTTAGCTGCCGCGACACGCACGGCAAGGCCTTCTATGCCACAATCGTGCCAGTGTGGTTGGCACGCTATGAATTGTGAGAATTGCCAATAAATACGCGGTAAAAAAAGATAAGTGAGCTGAGGTCAAGTTGTGCCAATGGTGACGCACTGGCACACGCCGTTTCCGAGTGGCGCTGAGCAGGTGGCGCAACGAAAGCCCCCCGGCACCGGATTCAGCTAGACCAGCAACCTCTCGTCCATGCAATCTCGCAGCATATTTTCCCCTGAACAAATTCAAGCTGCTTTTCTTCTGAGCGCTCATTTCGACGATGATCACAGGGTGTCTCACTCATCGTTGCAACACGCCCAACGTTCCCATGTTGGTCGGGGCATGGCGCTCGAAGGTCCAATTCTCCAGCGGCGCGTTTGCTGCGGTAAAGGATTCGGAGTTCATGTACGTCTTCAACGCCGGCGGAACAAATGACCGAATCCTCTAACTATAATGCCGCGCCGCCCGTGCCGCCCGCTTACGTTGTCTGGCGGCAAACCGGCCCGCGCGAATTTAAGGCGAAGTATGGGTTCTATTCTACTAAGTCGCCCGCTAAGTTTGAGGATATCGCGGGTGATGGCGGCTGGTTACCGACAGGACGTGGTGTGTTGCGAGAAGTCATCTCGATATCGGAAGAGGGAAGACATTTCCGCTCAAAGATCCACTTTGAAGCTTTGGATACCGTCAGCAAGCCGGTCGAAGGCGGTGGTCCGGTTGAAGGCGCCGGTGAGCGAATAGGATTCTAGCCGCCCTACCTTCTGCCACTCATGCCAGGCCCAATTTCATCTCAGCTTGGGCTTGGAGTTTTGTTCCGGGTTTGTTAATCCCAATGCGTAATGACTAAACGCGGTGTAGCTTGCGTCCAATTCGCATGACGGATGCCGGTCCAAGCCGTTCACGGGTGCGCGTGGACGGCAAATTCTTTCGCCGCGGCGCCGGGAAATTTCATCCCAAGGGCGTCGTGTATGGACCGTTTGCACCCAACGCCGCCGGTGAACCGCTCCCCAGTCAGGAGCAGACCGCACGCGACCTGGCACTGATCCGGGAACTTGGCGCGAATCTCATCCGCGTCTATCACGTGCCGCCCCGCTGGTTCCTCGATCTCGCCGCCCAGCATGACCTGCTGGTGATGGTGGATATTCCGTGGGACAAGCATCAGTGTTTTCTGGATGACCCCGCGCGCCGAAATTCGGCGCGCGAGTTTGTGCGGCGCGCGGTAACGGCCTGCGCCCGGCATCCAGCCATTTTCGCCTTCAGTATTGCGAACGAAATTCCGCCGGACATCGTCCGCTGGAGTGGCGCGGCAAAGGTTGCAGATTTTCTCGATGAACTCGTGGTCGTAGCCAAGGAGGCGGATGCTGAGTGCCTCTGCACTTTCGCAAATTACCCGCCAACGGAATTCCTGCGGCCGCAGGCAATTGATTTCGTTTGCTTCAACGTCTATCTGCATCAGCAACAACCCTTCAAAAACTATCTGGCGCGGTTGCAGATGATGGCCGATGCCAAGCCGCTGGTGCTCGGCGAATTCGGGATGGATTCCATTCGCGAGGGGGAAAAGGTAAAAAGCGAAACCCTGCGCTGGCAGATTGAGCACGCCTTCCGCGGCGGCCTGGCGGGCGTGGTGTTATTCAGTTTCACCGACGATTGGTACAAGGACGGCCGCCATGTCGAAGGGTGGGAGATGGGCCTGACGACGCATAAGCGGCGGCCCAAGGATTCCTTTCATGCGGTGCAGGAGGTGTTTCGAGCCGCGCCGTACTTTCTGCCTGCGCCCAAGCCAAAGGTTTCCGTGGTGGTCGCGAGTTACAACGGAGACCGCACGTTACGAGCCTGTCTCGAATCGTTGGAACGACTGAATTACCCGGACTATGAGGTTATCCTGGTGGACGACGGCTCTACCGACACGACGCCGCAGATCGCCAAGGATTTTCCCCGCACCCGTTTCATCCGGCATGAACGCAACCGCGGTCTTTCCGTCGCGCGCAACACCGGCATCACCGCCGCAATGGGCGAGATTGTAGCGTTCACCGACTCGGATTGCCGCGCGGATGAGGATTGGCTGTACTATCTGGTTGCGGATTTATCGACGGGCGAATTTGCCGGCATGGGCGGACACAATCTGCTCCCGCCTGATGATTCTGCCGTGGCGGCGGCGGTGATGGTTTCGCCCGGCGGCCCGGCGCATGTGATGCTCGACGACCGCCAGGCGGAGCACATTCCGGGTTGCAACATGGCGTTCTTCAAAGCGGCGCTGGTTGAGGTCGGGGGGTTCGATCCCATTTTCACCAAAGCCGGTGACGATGTGGACATCTGCTGGCGGCTACAACAGGCGGGCATGAAGATCGGTTTCAGTCCTGCGGCATTTGTCTGGCATTACCGGCGTTCCAATCTGCCGGCATATCTGAAGCAGCAACGCGGCTATGGCGAGGCGGAAGCGCTGCTGGTGCGGAAGCATCCAGAGTATTTTAATTCTTTCGGCGACAACGTCTGGCGCGGACGGATTTATACCTCGGCCAAATTTGGCGTGCTGTTGCATGCGCCGGTGATCTATCGCGGGGTCTTCGGCAGCGCAATGTTTCAAACGCTCTACTCGGCGCAGCCGTCCGTCTCGTTGATGTTGTTCACGACGCTGGAGTATCTTCTGCTGGTGGTGCTGCCGGTGTGGATTTTTGCGGTGACGTTCCATTATCTGCTGCCGCTGGCGATTGCGTGTTCGCTCCTCCCATTGATTGTCAGTGCGGTTGCTGCCGCGCAGGCGGATTTGCTGAAAAGCAAGCGCCGTTGGTGGTCGCGGCCGCTGGTGGCATTGCTCTTCCTACTGCAACCTCTGGTGCGCGGCGGCGCGCGCCACGCCGGACGGCTGTTACTCCGCGCCCCCGCCACGCCCGCGCGCCCGACATTTGATTCCGCCAGCCTGGAACACGGCGAGGTTTCCCTGAACCAAGTCGAGTATTGGTGTGAACGGCGCGTCGAGCGCGTAACCTTCGTCAATGCCATCCTGGAGGCGTTGACGCGCCAGGAGTGGCCGCACCGCTCGGACATCGGGTGGAGCGAGTTCGATGTCGAGATCTACGGCAATCGCTGGAGCCACATTCAGCTCACTACCGTGACCGAGGATCACCCCAACAATCGCCAACTCCTCCGCTGCCGATTGCGCGCAAGCTGGTCGCTCCAGGCCCGCGTAGCGTTCTGGTCAGTGGCAGCCGTGGATTTGATTTTGTTCGGCCTCTTTCATACCTGGTCCAACTGGCTCGGACTCATCTTGTTGACGCTGCCGTTGTTCGCGTATTTTTTGCACCGCCAGAAGCGCAACCAACAAAGCCTGGTGATGGTGTTCCTGGATCAACTCGCCGAACAATGGAAGTTGATCAAGATTCCCGCCGATTTTGGCAACCGACCCGCCGCCCCAAAGACTGCCGCAACCGCCAAGCCGCCGGCTGATTCACCGTTTGCGGTGCGCGTGGATTCGCCCTCTGAAGCAGCCAAACCCTGAACGCTGCAAGATTGCCTGCCCGCCGCGGGTCGCATAGCTTGGCGGGAGTGTCGCAGAAGAAATCAGAAACCCAACCGCTCCGCGTGGGCCTCATCTCGCTCGGGTGCGCCAAGAACCTGGTGGACGCCGAGATCATGCTCGGCTCGCTCCTCAAAGACGGCGTGCAGATCACCAACGACGCCGCGCAGGCCGACGCCGTGATTGTGAATACCTGTTCATTCATTGACTCAGCGCAGGAGGAAAGTGTGGACACAATCCTCGAATCCGCCGAGGTGCGCGCCGCGCAGAATCGCGGCCAGGCGCTCGTGGTATCGGGTTGTTTGAGCCAGCGGTTTCGGGATGAACTACCGAAACTTTTCCCCGAGGTCGATGCGTTCATGGGGATCGATCAGGTGGCGAACGTCAGCTCAATCGTGAAATCAGCATTGGCCAGGCGGGCAGAGAAGGTTGAGGACCCGAAGTCCAAAGCCAGAAGTTCGAAGTCCAGGGTCGTCGCGAAGCTCGCAGAGTTGGAAAAAGGTCGTGCGGCGACGGAACATGAGCGGGAAGAATCCATTCGCGGCTCCGAAAAGTTTGGCAAGACCAGGACGGTCGTTGCGCGATCCGCGCCTTTACTCGACGTCACCGCGCGCCCCATTTACATACCGGATTACGAAACGCCGCGCTTCCGGCTCACGCCGCGCCACTTCGCCTACGTGAAGATCGCCGAGGGCTGCAATCACCCGTGCAGTTTCTGCATCATTCCCCGAATGCGTGGCTCGCATCGCAGCCGTACGCAAAGCGACATCGTGGCCGAAGCCAAGGCACTGCTCGCCGATGGGGTGAAAGAGTTGAATCTCATTTCCCAAGACTCGACTTATTACGGGCTGGACCTGCGGCCTAATCATTCCCGGGCGATCTCATCGCCGGAAAAATTTACCGCGGCCACGCGCTCGTTGACGGCGGACGCAACGACGATCTGCACTTTGCTTCGCGAGTTGAACGAACTGCCCGGCGATTTTTGGATCCGATTGCTTTACACCCATCCGGCGCATTGGACGGATGAACTGATTCAAACCATCGCCGAGTGTCCGAAGGTGGCGCGCTACGTAGACATTCCCCTCCAGCATATCCACGAGAACATGCTCGAACGCATGCGCCGGGAAACCTCGAAGCAATACATTGTGGACCTGCTCGCGCGCATCCGCGCCGGCGTGCCGGGCATCGCGCTGCGGACGACGTTCATTGTGGGTTTTCCCGGCGAGACCCAGGCCTGCTTCGACGATTTGCTGGAGTTCATCAAGGTAACAAAGTTTGAGCGGCTCGGCGTGTTCGCTTATTCGAAAGAAGATGGCACGCGGGCCGGCGCAATGGCGGGACAATTGACTGACAAGGTGAAACAGGGTCGTCGCGAACTGGCGATGGCGGCCCAACACGAGGTCGCCGTGCAGGTTGCCGAATCATTCGTCGGCCGGACCATCAAAGTGCTGGTCGAAGGGGAAGCAAGTGCCAAGCAACTCCAGCAGGCGAACGTGAGTTCGTGGGAGCATGGCTTTATCCGCGAAACGGACAAACACACATCACAACTCAAAGGCCGCTACCTCATCGCGCGTGGCGAAGCCGACGCTCCGGACATTGACGGGCGCGTGTATGTGCGCGGCAAACTGCCCCTCGGGAGCTTTGCCAAAGTGAAAGTCATTGGCCACACTGACTACGATCTGATTGCCGAGCCCGCATGAATCTGCCGAACAAACTCACCGTCTCGCGCTTCGTGCTTACGGGCGCGTTTCTCTGGGCGATGTTTTCCCGCTCGCCGGTGAACGACACGCTGGCGCTGGTGTTCTTCTGTGCCGCAGCCATCACGGATTACCTCGACGGTGAAATTGCGCGGCGGCACAAGCTCATCACCAGCTTCGGAACGTTGATGGACCCGCTGGCGGACAAGGTGATGACGTGCTCGGCATTCATTGCGTTGATTGAACGCCACATGCTCACCCCGCCGCCAACGGTGTTTAGCATTGGTTCCCAGGGATTCTCAGCCAAGGTGCACGCCTGGATAGTGGTAATCATCGTAACGCGTGAACTGGCAATCACCGGACTGCGCTTGCTCGCCGCCTCAAAAAACGTCGTGCTCGCCGCCGAGCGTTACGGCAAGCACAAAACCATCTCGCAGATGGTGGCCATTATCGCGTTGCTGGTGATGGACGCATCGATCGAATGGTGGCCGTGGCTGCGCGGGTTCTTCAAACCATGGGTCTCAACATTCGCGATGCTCACGCTTTGGCTGACGGTGTTACTCACGTTTACCTCGGGCGTGCTTTATCTCTGGCGGAATCGCGAAATCTACCTGAAAGAAATGTAAACGCCGTTGCCCGGAGGGGGCAGCCGATTACTACCGTCGGGGCGCGGGCGCAGGCAAGGGAAGCGTGTTACCCACATTGGTCGGCGACGGGCGATAGACAGCCGGAGGCACATTGGCCAGCGGATCACGGGCCTGGAAGTGCTTAACCACCCAGACCGCCAGGATCACCAATCCCACCAGTACCAGCGCGGCGAGAATCACCGCTCCCTTGCGCCAATCCACTTTCGAGAGTTGCAGCATCAGGAAATCCACCACGCCACGCGGAGGACTGGAAAGGGCCGGCGGTTCGCTGAACTTGTCGGTGCGATGCAATTCTCCGTCCAGTTCGGCCATGAGCTTGGGCACATCGAGCTTGAGCAACGTGGCGTAAGTGCGGATGAAACCGCGGATGTAGACCGGGGCCACGAACACGTTGTAGTTGCCCTCTTCGAGCGCGCGGATGTGGTCGCCGCGAATCTTGGTGGTCTCCGCCACCTGGCTCACGGTCAGGTTACGCGCCTCGCGGGCGGTGCGGAGTTGTTCGGCCACAGTTGCCATCAACCCATTAAGCGGAGCGCCGGCAGGTTTGGCAATCTTGGAAACAGCGGCCGCGGGTCGCGTCAGTGCAATTTGTGCCCGGCCAATACGGCCTCAATCTTCTTGCGCAAATCGACGTTGATCATTTCCACCGGCCGATGCGCGTCAATGATGTGGAAGCCATAAGTGGCCTGCAGGCGCTTGAACTGCTGCGCCATCATCGCCTGATATTTGAGGAAGCTGTCGAAAATGTCGCGCCCCAAGCCAAGATCCATGCCGCTCTCCCAATAATCCAGCCGCGCATACTTCGCAAAGGTCCGTTGCACCAGCTCCTCCGGTTTGACGTTGAGATAGAACACCGCGTCCGGTACCAGCGCCAGGCCGTACAGATTCTGCAGCCACTTGAAGTCCATGCCGCGGACGAGATCCCGCGCCATCAACGTGTAGATATACCGATCCGCCAGCACCATCTGCCCCGCGCGCAGCGCCGGCAAGATGATGTTCTCCAGCTGATCCGCAAAATCCGTCGCATAAAACAGACTTAGCGTGGTCCGGCTCAGGATGTTTCCCTCCTGCGCACGATCGAGTTCCTCACTCACCAGCGTCGAGCGCTTCAAACCAACCTGCACCGTCGAATGCCCGGCGCTTTCGAGCCAGTTCACGAGCAGTTGAATCTGCGTGGAACGACCCGAGCCATCGGCGCCTTCCACGACAATCAACTTGCCGGCGAGTTTTGTGACATCCACCTCCGGGATGCCGTGGCCGTAGAAGCGGCGTTTCGAGCGCTGGGGCACCATGACCCGCGCGGCGCGGGCTCCGAGTTTGACAGGGCGAATGCTCATGTGGGAAAGGGCTAGTCGTTCAAATCGCGGCCGCAAACGACCCGAGATCAATCCGGCGCGTCACCAGCGAACGGACGATACTCTGCTGCGCTTCAATGGTCTGGTTGGCATCGACCGTGATAAAATCAAACTCGCTGCTCATCGCGAGATATTGTTCCAGAATCCGTCCCTGGAAGATGCGAAAGCTCTCGTACGGATCCGGCGAAAGCCGCAGGTCCATGCCGGCTTCAAAGTATTTCAACTCGGGCCGGCCATCGAGGATGCGGCTCAGCGAAACCTCCAGTCCCGCCTTGAAGAATAGCGTGAGGTCCGGCAGCGCTGCGAAACTGTAAATGTCCCGCACCCATTGCGGCGGACAACCGCGGACAATGTCGCGCGCGTAGGCGGTGAACACGTAGCGATCACACAGCACCAGATAACCGGCGCGCAGCAACGGCACGAGCTGGCGTTCGTAGCGGTCGGCAAAATCGGTGGCGTGAATGAGACTGAACGTGGTGGGCGTGAGCAGTTCCTGTTTCTTCCCCTTGCTGGTCGCACTCTTTACCAACTCGGAGGAATTCCATTCGGTGAAAAAGACTTTGAGTTGCTGCGACTCGAGCCAGCGTTTGAGGAGGTATATCTGCGTGGACTTGCCGGAACCATCCAGGCCTTCAACCGCGATCAAGCGGCCGGGCAAACCCATTTTGGCAAACGTCTTCATTTCCGGCCTGATGCAACCATATCGGCGGCAGGGGGAAAAGCGACAAATTGCAGCGGCCGCCGGTCAGGTGCGGTTGGTCAGCGCGCGCGGCGGCATGGGTGGCGGCAATGGTGGCGGTTGGGGCTTCGCCTCGGGCATGGGAGGAAGAATCTCAACATTCTTCACCAGTTCGCGCCATTCCTGCCGTTCCTTGGGCGACATCTTCTCCCATTTCTGCACGTTACGCAAAAACAGCGCTCGTTCGGTTGGAGTCATGCCGACAAATTTCTCATAGGACCGGATGCAAGTCTTGCGTCGCTCCACGGACAACTGACTGAAAGCCTCCAAGGTCTTCTGCATTTGCTGCTGTTCCACTTCCGACATTACTTGCAGCGCGCTCAGCTTTTCCGCGGCTGTGACTGTAAACATGTTTTCAAACACGTCAAAAGCGCGGTCGCGTTCCGCCGGACTCATGGCATCAAGCCGGCCCAATGCCTGCTGCAGCGTGGCGCGCATCTCCGGAGGCACTTCTGTCACGAGTAGTTGCTGCAACCCGGCACTGGCCTTACTATACTTCAGCAACAGCGACATGGCTTCCTCGTTTCGGATGTACTTGTGCCGCAGTTCCTCATCCACCTGATCCCAACGCGCAAGCCGGCTCTCGACCAGCGGCCGCAAATCACTTCGGATGTCGGGAAGTTGCGCGGTGCGGTTTGTCGCCGGCACTTGCATCAACCGCGAAACATACCAGCGCAATTCCGTGGTCAGCAGCCGCAGCTCACGCTCATCGGCATCCATTGCCTTGTACTCGTTGATCTTCTTCCGCAGCCTTTCTCGCGCCTGGTCATTGCGATTGGACAGGGCGGCGCGCAACGCGCCGGCATCCATGGCGAGCAACTCGCGGAATGCGTCTACCGGGGACTTCACCACCGGAATTGGCGGTACCGAGGGATGTGGATTCGTGACGGTCTGCGCTGATGTCACCACCGCAATCAGTATTCCTGCACCCACCAGCAAGACCCGCAAATGGCGAAATGCAGCGTTCATTGCATCAGGCTCAGCAATTCAGTGTCCGGCTCAATGCGCGGGCCGAGTTGGGCGATGGGATCGAAATCCTCCAACACCTCCACGCTCAACAAATCCTTCGTGCCGCTCACCGCAATCAGCGGGGCCGTCGCCCGATCGTGCTGCAGCGTTGCCTGCCGTTGGTAAACGAACAATCCCGCGGCCAGCAGCACCGCCCCAAACGCGAGGCGCGGCAGCAGGACGCGCTGCCACCAGGGTGGCGAGGGCGCGTGCTGACGCCTGGCGGCCGTGGCCTCGCGTTCAATTTCCTCCATGACGCGGCTTGTAAAATTGGTGGGCACGGGCGCATTGGGCAGCCGCTCGACGAGCGCGTTAAGCGCGGCTTCATCCGACCATTGCGCGGCAGCGTCGGGATGCTCTGCCAGCCAGGCGCGTAATTCAGTTTGTTCGGCAGCGGAGAGCTTGCGCCGCCAACTGAGTTCACGCATCCGGGTTTCGGTGGGGTCTTGATTCATGTCGCACCTCTTGAGTTAAAACCGGTTAAGATACAAAGTTGCAGTGTCATTTTTCCTCCCGCCAGACGCCGGTTTGGAGATACGGCTTGAGGGTTTGTTTGATGGTTTCCCGGCCGCGGTGAATCAGCGATTTAACCGCCGAAACCGAGCAATCGAGGATTTTTGCCATCTCCTCGTAGCTCAGTTCATCCTGCCGACAAAGCAACAGAGCGGTGCGCTGGTTTTCGGGCAGGCTCAGGATGGCTTCCTCGACCTTGTCTTCCAGCTCGCCGCGCAACAATTCATCCGGCGGCGCGGTCACGCGGCGGTCTTCCACCTGATGCATCGGCTGGTCGTCGGAATCCTCGTAAGTCTGGTCCAGCGAATCCGCCGGGTGCCGCGAGCGCCGTCGAATTTCGTTCAGGCAAAGGTTCCGCGCGATGGTGAACAGCCAGGTGGAAAACTTGGCCGTAGGTTCGTAGCGCGCGGCGGATTTGTAAGCCTGCACAAACGCGTTCTGCGCGAGGTCCTCTGCTTCGGTCGGATCGCCGAGCGTGCGCCAGCAGAGATTGATGATGGGTTGCTTGTATTTCTCGACCAGCCCGGCGAAAGCCGCAGTGTCGCCCCGTTTGACGCGGAGCATCAGGGCGGCATCGGGATCCAGTTCGACAGGCATGTCGCTCGAAGGTAGGGGAACACCGGCATCGGCTCAAGGTTGCGGGAACCTGTAGTCTCCGCGGAGTCGCAGAAAAGCGGAGGCCTAATTGGCGGGCGATCCAGTGAAGAACTGCGGGGTAATTTCCAAAAGAGCGTTGGTCGCCCCTTGACGCACCGATTCATCACTATCCGCAAGCGCTTCGATAATGGAAGCCACACACACATTCGTGTGCCCGGCCTGGGCCTGTTGCCCCAAACTCCAAACGATTTGCCCACGTTCGGCGTGGGTCGGATCGGCAAGCGCCTCCTGCAACACAGGAATGGCTTCTATACCCAAGTACCGGATTGCAGCTGATGCCCAACCCGCCGTTCGAGGCCTAGTGCGATCAGCCATCATCGCTTTCAGTTCCGGGATCGCGCTGACTGCGTTTGTGCCGAGAATCTTGAACCCGTTATTAGCGTAGTAGAAGTGCCTGAATGCCGGCTCGACAAACCAATCCTTGACCGCCCGGCTGCGCCTAATCCAGGCGGGAAGCTTGTTGAGAAGCTCGACGTTCTCAACCTCCCGTAACCAGCCAACGAAGTAAGGCAATGCGTTTGTACCAATAGCTTGCACCGCCTGCGCCGCCTCAGCCATTTCCATCAAAGCCCCGTTTGGATCGCCACCTTCCGTTGCTGTAGAGGCTGCTTCGGAGCGTGCACGCTGATGGGCTTCCATCCATTCACTCAAGGATCGGCCTTGGTACTTGGGTTCGTCACGTGGCGTAAGTATGACAAAGCACACCGCCGCCAGCGCAATCAAACCAAGGATGACCAGCACCTTTCTGCGCTTCCGCATTGCAGCATTGTGTCACCGAGCCGCTGATTGGACGAGCAAATTAGCGGAGCGCGGCTGTGTCACAGACCAGCTGCAGCGATCCAATCGTGCTGCGGCTGACGCTTCGCGCACAGCCGCGCTCCACGGATTTCTCCGGATACGGCCGCGTTTGCCGGGCGCTTGCGCTGGCGCAGCTTTGACACCAACCTGTGCGCCGCGCGATGCAGGAATTGCTGAAGAAAATCGAAACGCACGCGGCGGAACGGCTGGTCCTTCCGCCGGGCCGGCGCGCGTCCGAGGAGATGCAGCGGTTCAAATCCTTCCTCAAGGTCGAGACGCATCGCCTGAAACTGGCTCACCATTCTGGCTACGACGGTCGCGACGTCTGCGCCGCCCGCGCGCGATTGATTGACGTGTTATTGCGTTCGCTGTGGAGCGCGGCGAAAGGCACTCTCAGCGAGCAGGCGCAAAGAGAGTTTCCCTCGCTGGCGTTGGTTGCCTTGGGCGGTTATGGCCGGTCCGAATTGAATCCGCACAGCGACGTGGATTTCATGTTCCTCCACCAAGGCCAGGTGGCGGCGAGCGGCAAGGCGATGCCCCACCTCGCGCGACTGGTGGACGGCGTGTTGTATCCGCTCTGGGATTTGCGGCTCAAGGTTGGGCACTCAGTCCGTGGGCTCGACGATTGCGTGAAGGAAGCAAATCGCGACATGCAGTCGAAGACGTCGATGATCGAAGCGCGGCTGATCCTGGGCGACGAAAAATTGTTCGAGAAGTTCCAGCGGCTGCTAGTGGCCAAGTGCATCTACAAGCAGGAGGAGGCATACATCGCGGCGCGGTTGGCGGACCAAGCGGAGCGGCGCACAAAGTTCGGCAACTCCGCGTGCATGCAGGAGCCCAATCTCAAGAACGGCTGCGGCGGACTGCGTGATTATCAGAACCTGCTGTGGATGGCGTTTGTGAAATACCAGACGCGTTCGCTCGCTGATTTGCAGAAGCACGAACTGGTAATGGACGCCGAGCGACGGCAACTGGAGGACGCTTACGAATTTCTTCTTCGCACGCGGACCGAGTTGCACTACCACGTCAACCGCCCAGTTGATGTGCTGACCAAAAGTGTCCAGCCCCAGATCGCCACCGGCATGGGCTTTGGCGATCGCTCGCCGAGCAAGCGCATCGAGAAATTCATGCGGCAAGTGTACACGCACATGCGCAACATCTATTTGATTACGCGCACGCTCGAGCAACGCATGGCGCTGCTGCCGCCTGCGCAGAAGCGGTTTTCGCTTCGTTCATTGCTGCCCAAGGGCCGCGCCCCGCAGGTTGAACCGGTGGATGGCTTCAAGTTCATCAACGGCGAGATTCACGCGGCCTCCAATCGCGTCTTCCGGGACAGTCCCCGCCGGCTCATGCGCGTGTTCCTGCACGCTCAGCAACGCGGGTTAAGGCTGCACCCGGATCTGGCGCAACTCATCCGCAACCAGCTCTCGCTGGTGGACCGCGATTTCCTGAGCAACGAACACGTGAGCGAGACCTTCCGGGAAATCCTCAATCAACGAGGCAATGTGGGCTCAACCCTGCGGGCCATGCACGAGGTGGATTTTCTCGGCAAATACATTCCCGAATTCGGCAAGCTCACGTGCCGCGTGCAGCACGAGTTCTATCACCAGTACACGGCGGACGAACACACGCTCGTGTGCCTCGAGCAGCTCGACCGCGTGTGGGCCGGGGAGTCGCCGATGTACAAAAGTTACACGCCCCTGCTGCAATCGGCGGAGCGGCCCTATCTGCTCTACCTCGCGCTGTTGTTACACGATACCGGCAAGCCCGAAGGCCACGGTCATCACGAGGAACACGGCGCCAAACTCGCGTTGCGCGTGGCGCGGCGGCTCGGGCTGGAAGAATCGGCGCGCGAAGCGCTGCGGGTCATCATTGAGCAACATCTGTTGCTCCCGAGCGTTTCGCAGCGGCGCGACCTGGATGACCCGCGGGTCGTCGAGCAGGTGGCCCGCAAGGTGCGCACGCCCGAGGTTCTTTCCCTGCTTACATTGCATACTTTCGTAGACACGCAGGCCACGAGCGACAAATTGTGGAATGGCTTCAAGGATTCACTGCTCTGGCAATTGTATCAACGCGCGATGCCACTCCTCAGCGGCGACACGGAATTCATCCGGGCGGAGACCGAGCAACGTGAACGGTTGTTGAGCGAGGTCAGCAAGGCGGTTTCTGAGAAAATGGAGCCGACGGAAGTGCGCGCGCATTTCGACGCGTTGCCAGCGCGGTATTTTCAGATTCACACGGTGCCGCAAATCGTGGATGACGTGGAGTTGATCCACGAATTCATGCGTCAGCAGGTGCTCGCGGAGCAACCGCTCGCGCCCGTCGTGCGCTGGCAGAATGACCCGGACCGCGGCGGCAGTTTCGCGAAAACCTGCACTTGGGATCGCGCCGGGCTGTTCTGCAAACTCGCGGGCTCGCTCAGTGCGGCAGGGTTGAACATTCTCAGCGCGCAGATTTTTACGCGCAAAGACGGCATCGCGCTCGACACGTTTTTTGTCACGGATGCGCGTTCCGGCGCATTGGCCGAGCCCGAACAACGGGAGCGCTTCGCCACGCTTGTCGGGCGGGTGTTGACCGGTGAGGAAATTGATTTGCACGCATTGATTGCCCGGCAACAATCGAATCGCCCGCTCTATCAGGCGTACGCCGGGGAGAATTTGCCAACGCATATGGTCTTCGATAACGACGCTTCGGAAACGCGCACGTTGTTGGAGATCGAAACCGAAGATCGGATTGGCCTGCTGTACACGCTCGCGCAAACGCTGGCCGAGCTGGGCGTGGACATTGTCACGGCGCGCATCTGCACCGAGAAGGGCGCTGCCATCGACACCTTCTACGTGCACGAAGTGGACGGCGGCAAACTCACCTCGCCGGAACGCCAACGGGTCATCGAACGGCAGTTGCGCCACGCCATTCATGAACTGGACGTCCGCGCCAGGAAAGTTTGAGCCCCACCGAACCGGTTTGCCGCGATGCCAATTCCTGCTTTTACCCAGCCCGCTCCTCGTTTATCTTGTTCAGCCTGAGAGAAGTCTTGAGACTTGAAATCGCTAATTGAAACCAGAGATCGCCGGACGGAGCGAGCGTTCCTCGTAGGCGTGGAACTAAAAGCCGGCAGTACCAGCGCGACCCGCGAGTCGCTGGATGAACTGGCGGAACTTGCCGCCACGGCCGGCGCGGAAATTGTGGGCGAAGGCACGCAGAAAGTTGAAACGCCGCACGCCGCGACGTACATCGGCAAAGGCAAGGCGGATGAGTTTGCGAAATTCTGCGCCGTGAATCAGGTGGACACCATCATCTTTGACGATGAACTTTCGCCCGCGCAGACCCGCAACCTGGAGAAGATTTTCAACGCAAAGATTCTCGATCGCACGGCGCTGATTCTCGACATCTTCTCACAACGCGCCCGCACGCGGGAAGGCAAGTTGCAAATCGAACTCGCGCAGCTTCAGCACCTGCTCCCGCGGCTGACACGCTTCTGGGGTCACTTGTCGCGGCAGAAAGGCGGCATCGGTATGCGCGGCGGTGAAGGTGAATCCCAACTCGAAGCCGACCGGCGAAAAGTTTCCGAACGCATCGACCGCATTGAGCGGGATCTCGACGCCGTGCGCCGCCAGCGCGAAACGCAACGCGCGGGGCGTCAGCGCAGCCAGTGGCCGCTGGCATCCATCGTCGGCTACACGAACGCGGGCAAGTCCACTTTGCTCAACCAGCTCACCGGCGCGGCGGTGCTGGCGAAGGATATTTTGTTTGCCACGTTGGATCCAACAACGCGCCGATTGCGGCTTCCTACCAACCAGAACATTTTGCTCACGGACACAGTCGGTTTCATTCGCAAGCTGCCACATGGCTTGGTCGAGGCTTTTAAAGCAACGCTCGAGGAAGTTGTGCAAGCGGACTTGTTACTGCACGTGGTGGATGCCAGCCACCCGCAAGTGGACGAACAGATTGTCGCAGTCAACTCGGTGCTCAGCGAAATCGGCGCGGGTGACAAACCGACAATGATGGTTTTCAACAAGGTGGACCAGTTGAACGGCGGCGGCACGCTGGCGCGGTTGCGAGAAATGTATGCCAATTCCGTGGCCATTTCTGCGACCAAGGGCACCGGCATTGAAGAGTTGCTGGCTGAGATCGGGAGCCAGATCCGGCCGGAGCGCGAACTGCTCGAACTAAAAATTCCGCACGAACAGGCGGCGGTAATCGCGCGCCTGCACAAGGTGGGTCAGGTCCTCGAACGCCGTTACACCGGCAAGACAACGCGACTGAAAGCCCGCATTCCGCCTTATCATCACGCGGAATTCGCAGCGTTTATCGTCAAGTGAGTTGAGCTTCAGTCCACCGGCGGCTTTATTTGCGTCCGAACTTAAACTGCGCATTCACGCTGCTCCACTTCCCGTGCAATCCAAGCGTCGGCCATCACAGCTGTAGAATTTGTTTGAGTCGATCCTACGCTTCATGGTTAAACAAATGCCGTGTCCCACGTTCTGAGGATCAAGGATCAACCCGCCAGTGAACGGCCGCGCGAGCGGCTGGCAGTCAAGGGCCCAAACGCACTCACGGACGCAGAGCTGATTGCGATTCTCCTACGGACCGGATTACGCGGCGCGAATGCCGTCGAAGTTGGAGCACAGTTGATCAAGAAATTCGGTTCGCTACAGTCGCTGGCGCGGGCGTCAGTTGATGAGTTACAAAAGATCAGGGGCATCGGACGAGACAAAGCGGTGACTCTCCTTGCGGCATTCACTCTGGCACGAAAGATGGCGGAGGAATTGCAACGAGAATCTCCCGTGCTTGATACACCGGAGAATGTCGTGCGCCTCCTGCGCGAACAAAATCTCGTCAAAGAGGTGGAGACGCTCCAAGTGTTGTTGCTCAACACGCGACGGCGACTGATTCGAGTGGAGGAGATTGCTGACGGAACGGTCGACACCTTGCTGGTGCACGCGCGTGAAGTTTTCCGGGCCGCGATCACAGCCAATGCGTCGGCCATTGTTCTGGCACACAATCATCCCAGCGGTGATCCCACGCCCAGCGAGGCGGACATCAAAGTAACACGCGATCTCATCCGGGCCGGGCAACTTCTCAAAATCGAAGTACTCGATCACGTGATCATCGGGCGCGCCACACCACAACGCGCCAAGGACTATGCGTCCCTGCGCGAGCTGGGATATTTTTACTCGTAGCCGGCGGGCGGCTTCCGGATTGCGTTGATACTTTATTGCCGTGCTGCCCTGCAATGGTCGAGTTTCTGACCTTCCCAGTTTCCCCGTAACTAAGCTGTTTATTCAGGACTGCCGACTTGGTAGCCTCTGGCTCTCTATGACTGAAGCACAGCGGCAAAGTTGGGATCGGTTTCAAAAGTTGTATTTCGAGTTTCCTGAGGCAGACCTCGCATTGGACTTGAGCCGGATGAGTTTCCCGGATGGGTTTCTCACCTCCGTGGCACCTCGGTTCGAGTCGGTCTTCGAAGAAATGCGGGAACTTGAAGCTGGCGCGATCGCCAACCCCGATGAAAAGCGCATGGTAGGACATTATTGGTTGCGCGCCCCAAGTCTTTCACCCTCTCCGGAGATTCGCCAAGCGATTGAGGAAACAGTCGTCATGATCCAGCGATTCGCCGATCAAGTGCACAAAGGGGAGATCAAGGGGGCCGGCGGCACGTTTAGCGAATTGTTGCTGATTGGGATCGGAGGTTCGGCACTTGGGCCACAGTTTGTCGCGAATGCACTCAGCCAACCCAAGCAGGATCGCCTACGGATTCATTTCTTTGACAATACGGATCCAGATGGAATACAGCGTGTTATAGATGGAATAGGCGACCGTCTGAATCGCACTTTGAGCATAGTAGTGTCGAAGTCGGGTGGAACGAAGGAAACGCGCAATGGAATGCTCGAGGCCAAGGCGGCCTACGCCAAGTGTGGGCTGGAGTTTGCGGCACATGCAGTGGCAGTTACTCAGGCCGGAAGTGAGCTAGACAGATTGGCGGTCAAAGAAGGTTGGATGACGCGGTTCCCAATGTGGGATTGGGTCGGCGGCCGGACCAGCGAAACCTCTGCGGTTGGATTATTACCAGCTGCACTGCAAGGATTTAATATTAGTGGATTGATCTCAGGAGCGGCGGCGTGTGATGCGACAACAAGACGGTGGGAGTTACGAAAAAACCCTGCAGCGTTGTTAGCCGCGACATGGTTTCACGCGACCAAGGGGAGAGGTGACATGAATATGGTTGTGCTCCCCTACAAAGACCGCCTGGAACTTTTTGCGAAGTACCTTCAGCAGCTTATCATGGAATCGTTAGGTAAGCGGCTTAATCGCAATGGCGAAGAAGTATTCCAAGGAATCACCGTGCTCGGCAATAAAGGTTCAACAGACCAACACTCTTATATACAACAGCTTAGAGATGGATTGAATGACTATTTCGCTGTATTCATTGAGGTGCTCCGCGACACCGATGAGAAGCCGATCGATGTGGAGGAATCAACAACCTCTGGTGACTACCTGCATGGCTTCTATCTAGGGACGCGTGCAGCTCTAGCTGAAAGTGGCCGTGAATCAGTAACGATTACTGTCGGTTCGGTGAGTCCGTTTGTAGTTGGTTGCTTGATTGCGTTGTTCGAGCGCGCGGTTGGTTTTTATGCCTCGTTGATCAACATCAATGCCTACAATCAGCCTGGCGTTGAAGCCGGCAAGATTGCGGCTGGAAAGTTGGTGGCATTGCAGGCAAATGTCACCCAGCTGATCTCCCGCCGCTCAAGAGAAGCGCTAACCTTGGAAACGATCATGGAACAGGTGAATGTGGACTGTGCTCCTGATGAACTATTCATGATTTGCCGACACTTGGCGGCAAACCCTAGCAAAGGAATCAAACAGGGCAGAACAAGCGATGGCCAGCTAACTTTTTCCGCTGTCCGATAATCGTCCCCACTTGGCATGTTTAAGTTTCCAAAGCAATATGACGTCATTGTTGTCGGTGGCGGTCATGCGGGAGTTGAGGCTTCGTTAGCTTCCGCTCGCATTGGTTGCCAGACTCTGCTTCTTACGTCGAACCCGGATACAATTGGCCAGATGTCGTGCAACCCAGCGATTGGAGGGTTGGCAAAAGGTCATCTGGCTAGAGAGATTGATGCACTTGGCGGCGAGATGGGAAAGTGCACCGACATGACTGGAATCCATTTCCGTCTGTTAAACACGAGCAAGGGTCCGGCCGTGCAAGCCCCTCGCGCCCAATGCGACAAGCGTGCTTATCAGTTGAGAATGAAGCTAGTGTGCGAGCGTCAGCCCAATCTCGATATAAAGCTTGGATCTGTTGTCAATTTGGTGGCTCACGACAGAGAATGTTCGGGCGTGGAGACTGACCTTGGCGTTCAGTTCCTATCGAATACGGTCGTCATCACTACTGGAACATTCCTTCGAGGACTAATGCACGTCGGGGCAAACCAGAGAGCAGGCGGAAGGGCCGGCGAAGGCGCTGCTCATGGATTAACCGCATCGCTTCAAGAGCTCGGACTTCGCGTTGGCCGCCTTAAGACAGGCACTCCGCCACGTCTACACAGGCGGTCCATTGACCTTGGCAAAACTGAACCCCAATCCAGCGACGATGTCATCCCTTGGTTCTCCTTTTGGAAGGATGATTTGTTCCACGTGGAACAGGAGGCAAGTCGGCGAAACTACCCGCAAGGCTCAATGCTTGACTTGCACGGTCCTCAGCACTGCTACATAACCCGGACGACTGCGGCTACGGCGACCTTGGTTAAAGAGAACATTCACCAATCGCCAATGTATTCTGGCACAATTGAAGGCGTTGGTCCTAGATACTGCCCGTCAATTGAGGATAAGATAGTTCGCTTTGCTGATAAGGAGACTCACCAAGTGTTCCTCGAGCCGGAAGGTGTAGGCACTGATGAGATTTATGTAAACGGCTTCTCAACCTGTCTACCATATGAAGTCCAGTGTGGGTTGGTTCGAACCATTGTAGGTTGTGAAAACGCTGAGATCATCCGGCCAGCCTACGCGGTCGAATATGATTTCGTTTTCCCTACTGAATTGACTCACCATCTAGAAACAAAATCGTGCAAGAACTTGTTTTTGGCCGGACAAATTAATGGCACTTCCGGCTATGAAGAAGCTGGCGCACAGGGTTTGATGGCCGGCATAAACGCCGCCCGTTCCGCGCTTGGTTTACCAAAAGTCACATTGGGCCGAGACCAAGCGTATATCGGCGTGCTCATAGATGATCTCATTTCCAAAGGCACTGCCGAGCCATATCGAATGTTCACATCGCGCGCCGAGCATCGCCTATTGTTAAGGCACGACAACGCGGATATTCGCCTTAGCAAGCTTGGAAACGACTGGGGATTGCTTCAAAAAGATAAGTTACTAGTGCTAAGTAATAAGATTAGACTTATAAATGAAGAAATAAAACGTCTCCAAGAGGTTGGCTATGGTAGCCAGAAGCTTATCCAACTCTTGCGTCGTCCGGAGATAAGCTATCGAGATTTGCCAAATCGAAACGACAGTCTGCCGGCGGAAGTCATCGAACAAGTCGAGGTCGAGGTAAAATATGCGGGCTACATTACTCGCCAGACGTTGGAGGTAAATAAACTTAAAACAGTGGAATCCAAGCAATTACCGACGGATCTAGATTACCATCGAATCAATGGACTGAGGAGTGAAGCCCGCCAAAAGTTGGGCCAGATTCGACCAGCCAATCTTGGTCAGGCGGCGAGGATATCAGGCGTGACCCCATCCGACATCTCCGTGCTCATGGTTTGGTTGAAGAAGGCCTCGACTCGGCCGCCTTCTCCTCTAGTTGAACTGCCAGACGCCAATCAAATCGACGGTGCCGCTCGCGAGTAGTAGCAGTAACTCAATCAGCGCCAGGCCCGACCGCGGATTCCATCCCAAACACGGTAGGCAAGGAAACGCGAATTGTATTTAAGGTAGCCCGGTAGCAAGCGGCGCGGTTCAGAGCACAAACTGGTAGAACCAGGTTAATCCGACTCGCTGCATCCACGCTGGAGAATCCGGCTTTGTGCCGACCTTGACATCGAAATCGAACCCGACCGAAAACAAGACCCCGAGTCGGATGGAAGCACTGTTCCGATGTATCCAATCCTGCTGCTTTGGAGTGCCAGACCAATCCAGATAAAATCAGGTGCGAGTCGATTAATCTCGTCAAGGATGGCGACCTCTTCCGCCGGTTTGAAATAGCTATAATGGGCATCAACAATCCGCAGATCCGGATTCAACTGACTGAAGGTCAACTGGAGCCTGGCGAGGCATTCTATAGAGCCGCCGAGAGAATCATGCGTGGTCGCCGCCGGACAATTCAGGATGCACTGCACAAAACATAAAAATCCGGTCCGTAAGTCGGCGTCGCCGGCCCTCCGCGCTGCAAGTTGAGACACCAAATCAGTGGCGTCGAGTCAGGAACAAAAAGATCGAAACGGCTGGTAATCTCGCGAAATGCCGGCTCCTGGCGCCGCATCGTGACGATCTGTGTATTCGTGAAATCTACCGCCACCGCACGCTCTAAACGCGCGAGCAACTGGGCGCGGGCGATAAACTCCTCCTAGCTCGTGCACTCCAGTGAGGTGCCAAGTACTCGCCGGCGGACGTTGTAATGACCACTGAAAACGGAACGCAATGAAAGCGTTCAGACTGGTGCTCTCGCCATTCGTTCCAAAATCTGATCCAATGAAACAGTGATTCGCCACTCCGGAAAATGCGACTTCATCTTCGTCAGATCGCTGATATAGCAGATGTGGTCTCCAACTCGGTTTTGGTCGAGGTAACGCGTGACAATCTTCTTGTCCAATAACGCTTCAATCTTGGCGATGCACTCGAAAATGGACGCGCTGTTCCCGCGCCCGCCCCCAAGATTGTAGACCTCGCCACATTTGGGATTTCTCGTAAACGCATTGAACGCGGCGATCACGTCGGCGCTGTGAATCTGGTCACGTACCTGTTTGCCTTTGTAGCCAATGATGGTGTAGGGCTCACCTGACCGCGCGACCTTGAACAAGTAGGAGAGAAAACCGTGCAATCGCACCGCGGAATGATGTTCACCCGTCAGACAGCCGCCGCGAAAAATGCCGACCTTCATACCAAAGTAACGGCCGTATTCCTGGGCCACCACGTCTGCCGCTGTCTTGCTCGCCCCAAACAAACTGTGCAAGGTCCGATCAATCCGGCAATCTTCGCGAATACCGTTGAAGTCTTCCGGCCGGGCGTAATCCCAGCGTGTGGGAAGTTCCTTCAGCGGTACTTCATTGGGCGCATCGCCGTAGACCTTGTTGGTGGACATGAAAATGAACACCGCCCCCGGATTGGCCTGGCGAGTGGATTCAAGCAGATTTAGCGTCCCGACCGCATTCACGTCGAAATCCACGAACGGGATGTCCTTGGCTTTATCATGCGAAGGCTGGGCAGCACAGTGGATGATCAGGTCAAACTTCTCCCGCTTGAACAGATCGAGAACTCCGTCCCGGTCCCGGATGTCGAGCGCGAGGTGAGTGAACTGGCGGGTGGTCTGGCGCAAGCGCCCAAGGTTCCACGAAGTGTCACCGGCTGGCCCGAAAAACTCCCGGCGTTGGTTGTTGTCCACGCCGAATACTTGATGCCCCTCGCGGTCGTAGTGAGCGACAGCCTCCGAGCCGATTAAACCACTCGAACCTGTTACCAAGACTTTCATGACATTCTCACGGTGCGCGGTTCCTTCGCGGAATCCGCGAGCGCGGCAGGATGGGGAGGCGGTTTCTCTTTAGGCAAGAATTCTCGCGGCTAATCACAAGAAAACCTTTCACCCGCATCGGCAATGCGTTAATCCTGAGCCATGGCCGAGCGGCTGCACCAAGGTGAGACGGTGTTGCGCGGCATTCCAGCCTCGGCTGGCGTGGCCCGCGCCAAGATCGTCGTGCTGGAAAAGCCGCGCCACACGTTCGAACGGCGGATCCTGACCGACGCCGAAATCGCCGCTGAAGTCAGCCGCTTGCAACAGGCGCTGCTGCGAACCCGCGAACAGGTCCGTGAAGTTCAGAAGAAGCTGGCGCAAAACATCGGCGCCGATCAGGCCGGCATTTTCGACGCCCATCTGCTCGTTCTGGAAGATCCCTCCCTGATTGACGAATCGGTTCGCGCCATCCAGCACGACAAGGTCAACGCCGAACACGCGTTTCATGTCGTGGCCGAACGCTATGCCTCCGCACTCGCCGCCGTGGATGACGAATACCTCAAGGAGCGCGCTGCGGATTTGCGGGACGTGGCGTCCCGGGTGCTGAATGAATTACAGGGGCACGATCACGACCGTGATCTACGTCATCTCCAGGAGCCTTGCATCATCATCGCGCATGACTTGACGCCGTCCAAGACGGCGCAATTGGACCGGCGGAATGTGCTGGGTTTCGCCACGGATGTCGGAAGCAAAACGTCGCACAGCGCAATCCTCTCGCGCTCTCTGCGCATTCCGGCGGTGGTGGGATTGAAAACCGCCACGGCCGATTTGGAGACTGGCCAACCGGCGCTCCTCGACGGCTACAACGGCCTCATCATCATCAACCCAACGGACCAGACGTTGTTCGAGTACGGCCAGTTGATTCGCAAGCGCGTCACGCTTGAGGAGAAGCTGCGCGAAGTAATTTTCGAGCCGGCGATCACGCTCGACAACCATCGGGTGACCCTTTCAGCCAACATCGAACAGGCCGCGGATGCCGAAGCCGTGAAAGCCAGCGGCGCCGAAGGCGTGGGCTTGTTTCGCACCGAGTATTTGTTCATCAACCGCGACGCCCCGCCGACAGAGGAGGAACAATATCAAGCCTACCGTGAGGTAGCCTGCGCGCTCGCTCCGCACCCCGTCGTCATCCGCACCCTCGACTTGGGCGGCGACAAATTGCTGTCACATCTGCACGTGCCGACCGAGATGAATCCATTCCTCGGCTGGCGCGCCATCCGTTTCTGTCTAGCGCAGCGCGACATCTTCGGGGCGCAGCTGCGGGCCATCCTCCGGGCGAGTGCGGAAGGCAACGTGCACATGATGTACCCGATGATCTCGGGCATGGATGAGATGAATCAGGCCAACGCGTTGGTCGAGGAGTTCAAGGCCGAGCTGCGCGCTGAGAATCAGCCGTTCAATTCCAAACTCACCGCGGGCGCGATGATCGAGATCCCTTCCGCGGTCATGATCGCTGATTCCCTCGCCCAGCGGGCGAGCTTCTTCAGCATCGGCACCAACGATCTGATTCAGTACGCGCTGGCCGTGGACCGGATGAACGAGAAGATCGCGCATCTCTACGAACCCACCCACCCGGCGATCCTCCGCCTGGTGAAGAACACGGTGGACGCGGCGCACGCGCATGGCATCAAGGTGAGCGTCTGTGGCGAAATGGCCGGCGATCCGATGTACACGCCCCTGCTGTTGGGACTCGGTGTCGATGAATTGAGCGCCGCGCCCCCGTTGATTGCGCAGGTTAAGTTCATCATCCGGCGACTGAAGATTGCCGACTGTCGCGAACTGGCGGCGCAGGCATTGAAGACCGAGTCGCCTTCGGAAATTCTCGCGCAATGCGTGGGTATGGCCCAGCGTTGCGCGCCCGGTTTGTTTGACAGCACGGCGTGACGAGCGCCGTTGGGAGAATTGCCACGTGGCCGGCACGAACGTTCCCGGACCCGGTCCAACCCATGTTTCCGTTTGACTTGCATCAGTCAACAGAGATAATCGCCGCACAAAAGCTGACCATGACCAAACTCGTTTTCCTCAGCGAAGGAATGACCGGGCGGACACACGAACTGACGGTGGAAAAGACAACTGTCGGCCGGGTTGAGGATAACACGTTGCAGATTGCGGAAGCTTCGGTCTCCAGCCATCACGCCGAAATCTCACTTCGCGGCTCGGACGTAATGGTCAAAGACCTGAACTCCACCAACGGGACATTCATCAATGGCGAGCAAGTCTCAGGTGAAGCCGCGATCAAGCCGGGACAAATTTTACGGTTGGGCAAGATCGAACTTCGGCTTGAAAATGCCTCAACTGCGGCCGCGGCGTCGGCTTCCAAGAAACCGTCGGATAACACGATGGTCATGCAGCGCGGGGTGAGTCTGACCGACTTGGAACAAGGGGCGCGCTCGAGTGGATTCGACACCGCGGGCAAAGGCTTTGCCAAGAAGACCAATCAGGTCAACAAGTGGTTTGTGATCGGCGGCATCATCATCGGGGTCGTCATTGTTGGCATCCTGATTTACGCTTTGTTCGCGGCTGGCAATCCCGGCCCAAGTCGATAGTTCAGCGCCCGTTTTGGCGCGATTAGCTCCGGCATCTGCCTCCGGGCTTAGCTATTTCTCCCGCAACCAGCCCGCCACCTCGCGCGCGGCGTAAGTGATGATGATATCTGCGCCGGCCCGACGCATGGCCAGCAGACTTTCCAACGTGATCGCCCGCTCATCAATCCAGCCCTTGGCCGCGGCGGCTTTCACCATCGAGAATTCGCCGCTCACCGCGTACGCCGCTGTGGGCAGGCCAAACTCTGCTTTCACCCGATACAAAATGTCGAGATACGCTAGCGCGGGTTTCACCATCACCATGTCTGCGCCTTCCTGGATGTCCAACGCCACTTCGCGCAATGCCTCGCGCGCGTTGGCCGCGTCCATCTGATAACTGCGGCGGTCACCGAACTGCGGAGCGGATTCGGCCGCATCACGAAAAGGACCGTAAAAAGCTGACGCAAACTTGGCGGCGTAAGACATGATCGGCGTGTCGGCAAAGCCGGTGCGGTCCAGTTCCGCGCGAATGGCGGCCACCCGGCCATCCATCATGTCGCTGGGCGCGACGATGTCCGCCCCGGCTTCGGCATGACTGGCGGCAGTACGGGCAAGCAGTTTCAGTGAAGGATCGTTCAGGATGGTCGCCCCGCGTGGACTGCGGCGCACGATACCGCAATGGCCATGCGACATGTATTCACACAAGCAGACATCGGTGATTACGAGCAGCTCGGGCAGTTCGCGCTTCAGCAATCGTACGGCCTGCTGCACGATGCCGTTTCGCGCATAAGCACCAGAGGCGCGCTCGTCCTTACGTTCCGGAATGCCAAACAACAATACCGCGGGCACGCCGCTCTGGTAGGCAGCGGTTGCTTCCTTCGTCAGTTCATCCAGCGACAGTTGAAACACGCCCGGCATCGATGCGATGGGTCGTCGTTGCTTGCGACCGGATCGCACGAAGAACGGCAATACGAGTTGCGAAGCGCTCAAATGGGTTTCACGCACCAGCGCGCGCAAGGCCGGAGACTGGCGTAACCGCCGCGGACGTGACACCGGAAACGCCCGAGAGAGAAGCACACTCATGTGGGTTAGTTTAGATTCCGCCAACGCAGAGCAAAGTCGAAAAACGACGAACATCGCTGGCTGATTTCAAGCGCTAAAGTGGATTCGAAACGGGAATCGAGCCAGCACTCAGCTCCTTGGACCAGCGATTGGCCAGGATGCCGTTCACCACCAGTTGCAACGGGTGATAAAACATGATCGGCAACAGAATCAACGACACGTCCGCCCGGGCACCGAAAATCAGCATCGCCAGCGGCACGCCCATCGCGAGCGTTTTCTTTACTGAACAAAAATACACGGCGATGGCATCAGCTCGATTGAGTCGCAATCCCTGGCACACCAGCGCCACGAGCCCTGACATGCCGACGAACAAAATCGTCACAAAGACAAACACCAGCGCCGTCGTCCCGATGCCATACCGTTCCCAGACCTTTTCTGCAATCGAGTCGCAGAACGCCGTGTAGACGATGAACACGATCACCGTGTTGCTCAGTCGCGCAACCCAAGCTTGATGGGGCTCAATCCAGCGTCTCACGTACGGTCGCAGCGCCATCCCAGCAAAAAATGGCAGTAGCGTGAGCAGCAGAATTTTTAACAGCAGCGGCCCGAACGGTGCGGATTGTCCGGTCGTGTGCATGAGCAGTTGCACCAGGACCGGCGTTAGGAACACGCCCAGAATGTTCGAGAGTGCGGCATTGAACAGGGCGCCAGCCGTGTTGCCACCAGCCACTGCGGTAAGCACTACCGACGTTGAAATCGTGGAAGGCAACACGCAGAGATAAAGAAATCCGTCCCGAATCGCGGCAGGTTCATTCGGCCAGAGCCAGGGGACTAAGAAGTGAAACAAAACTCCGACCAACGGAAACACCCCGAACGTGAAGACCTGAATGACCGTATGCAAACGCCAGTTACCCGCGCCGCTCTTAATCTTTTCGGATGCGAGCGACAATCCCTGCAGGAAGAGTATCAGCGCAATGCCGCAGTTGTTGACCCCGTCCGCGTGCAGGACGCCGCCGCGAGCGCCGGGTGCGGGCAAGAGAAAGGCCACGATCACCGCCCCCCCGAGGGCGAGCAGGAAACCGTTGCTGCGAATCCAATGAACCTGCGCCATGCGCGCGGCAGCATGCGGTTCACGTCGAAGATCGCCAAGCGCAAAGGACAACATCCGTCTCCGGTGCAGCAGATTGACCCAGTCTCAAAGCGAGTGCTCCGCGTCTTGTGTTCGCAGCGCTCCACCGTTGCAACTCCGCAGCGGTGCGGTAGAGTCAAGGCCATGCAACGCGCGCGCATCGTTTTCGTGATCCTTTTTGGCTTGCTGCTACTCGCGTTTGGATTGCTGCTGGGATTCGGGGTGCGCGGCTGGTTCGTGCGCGGGGCGCCGGTGGTGATCAATACCGCGACGGTGTTACGCCAGGTGCAGACGCTCTCCCAGTTGGTCACGGTCAAATATGTCATGGAGAAAGTCGTGGTGCGGACGGTGCCCGCGGGCAATCCGATCGGCCGCGCCGTGGGCAGTGAGGATCGCGTGTTGTTATTGGCGCACGGCATTGTAAAAGCCGGCGTGGATTTGAGCACGCTGACGTCCAAGGAAATTCGCATCAGCGGCAAGCGCGTGGTCATCACCCTGCCGCCTTCGCAGATCACTGATGCGTATCTCGATGATCAGCAAACCAAAGTTCTCGATCGTTCGACGGGCTTGTTCACGACGTTCGACAAGAACCTGGAACAAGACGCCCGCAGTGAAGCCGTGGACTCCATCCGCCGGGCCGCGCGCAACACCGGCATCATCAAGGATGCGGACGAACGCGCGCGCTTGCAGTTGACCCTGCTCTTCCACCAAATGGGCTTTGAGGAAGTGGAATTTGTCGCGCCTTGAAACTCACCAAACGGCGAGACAGTGCCTAATTTCAAGCCAACACCCGGTCGGGTAAACAACCGAGGCGTGGAGTGAAGTGACGGCGAAAAATCTCGGAGGGCGGGCCGGGAACTATGGGGAATTATTGAATCACGACTGGAGTCGCCGAAGCATCGGCGCGCACGTGATGGATCTTGATCTGGAGCGGTTTGTCCGCCGCCGTTTGATCTTCACCGGCGACCACTAATTTGCGCCGTTGGCCCGTGGTTTCCGTGAGGTGCTCGCGCAATTGCATGAGGAAAAGACCGGGCCGCCGCGGCGTCGGGCGGCGGTTGGTGACCTGCGCGTGCCCGCGGTATTCCGTCAGCAGCTTAAGCATGTTAATTTTCATTGCCATGTCTCGTCCTTGGCCGGCGTAGCGCAACTCATGTGCCACGTGTTGTTCGGCATCCCAAACAGCAACCGGGAAATGAATCTTGGCAGCCCCGGGGGCATTTGATTAAGTGGCCGGGCTGATGACCAAACTGCGCGCCCTCATTCTCCAACTGACCGTCGGGTTGGCGCTTGTTACCGGGAGTGCGTTGGCCCAGTCACTGCCGGATATCCGCATCCAACCGCTCAAGGATGGCGAAGGCCGCGTCACTTTGGATATGCGTGCTCGCACGGCGACGGGCACCAACGGCGTGATGGTGGTCTACGGCAACGCCGTGCTGACGGCGGACACGGTGGAGTTGAACTACGATCACTTCGAAGTGATTGCTTCCGGGCGCGTGCGCATCCAGCAAGACGACCAAATCTGGGCAGGCGAGGAAGTGCGTTACAACTTCAAGACACGCCAGATTCAGACGGACCAGTTCCGGACCGGCAAGTTTCCGTTCTTTGCCGCAGGCGCGGGACTGGCGGCCAACCTGACCAATCAGACGTACACGGCGACCAATTCCTATTTTACAACGGACGACGTGGCCGAGCCCTTCCAGCGGATTGAGGCGTCGCGACTGACAATTGTCCCCGGAAAATACTTTGAGGCGCACCACGCCGTTATTTATCTCGGCGGCGTCCCGGTCTTCTACTTCCCCTACATGAAGCGGCTGCTTGATGAACGGGCCAATCATTGGTCGTTCATTCCCGGATATCGCAATAAGTTCGGCCCGTTTCTGCTCAGCACCTATCAATTCACCGTGAACGACGCCATTGATGGCGCGGTGCATGCCGACTATCGCGTGGAACGCGGCGTGGGCGTCGGACCGGATTTGAATCTGCACCTCGGCCGCTGGGGGGAAACGTCGATCCGGTATTATTATTTACATGACGAAGACCCCGAGGACGATGATTTCGGCTACGACATTCCGGCGGATCGCCATTGGTTTGATTTTGCTTACCGCGCAACGCCGTTTACCAACTTCATGGCCAAAGCCCGCGTGCGCTACCAGAGCGACGAACTGGTGCAGCATGATTTCTTCGAATCCGAGCACCGCGCAAATCCACAGCCGAGCACATTCGTGGATCTAAACAAACTCTGGTCCAACTTCAGTCTCGATCTCTACTCGCAGGTGCGCGTAAACGATTTCCTCGAAACCGTCGAGCGGCTCCCGGAAATTAAGCTCACCGGTTTCCGCCAGCAGATTTTTAATACTCCCTTTTACTACGAGAGTGAAAGCTCCGCCGGTTTTTACCGCCGCCTGTTTGCCCAGACCAACAGCTTGCCTACCGGCACTGATTTTGACGCCGCGCGCGCCGATACTTACCATCAAATCACGCTGCCTTGGACGTTCTTTGGCTGGCTGACGATTGCTCCGCGAGCGGGCGGCCGGTTCACGTATTACACGGAGGCTGATGGAGCGGGCGCGACGACGCTGGAGGAAACGCGCGGAGTCTTCAACACCGGAGCGGAAGCCACGTTCAAGATGAGCCGACTATGGGCGGGTGCCACCAACGGCCTGCTACAGATGGACGGGCTGCGTCACATCGTCGAACCCTCAGCCAATTATGTCTACGTGCCGGAGCCGAACGTGCGGCCCCCGGCATTACCACAATTCGACTACCAGCTGGCCAGCTTGCGCCTGCTGCCGATTGATTTTCCGGATTACAACGCCATTGACTCGATTGATACCCAGCACGCCATCCGGCTGGGGTTGCGAAACCGCCTGCAAACCAAGCGCGATGGCCGCCTCGAGGATTTGGTGCGCTGGGAAGTATTCAGTGACCTGCGGCTCGACCCTGATGCCCGGCTGGCCGCCTTCGGGTATGTGAACTCAGATTTGCTGTTCCAGCCACGATCATGGCTGGCTTTCGAATCCATCGTGCAATATGACCCGGACAATGAACGGCTGCGCCTTGCCCTGCACGAAATCACTTTCCAACCCGGCGACCGCTGGAGCTGGCGCGTCGGCCACTGGTATGTTCACGATGATTTCTCCGGGCCGCCCACCGAACTTGGCGAAGGCAGCGATATCATTCGGAGCACGCTTTTTTATCGGTTGAATGAGAACTGGGGCCTCCGGGCTTCTCATTACTTGGATTTGGAGACTGGCCGGCTGCAGGAACAGCTCTATTCCATTTACCGCGATCTCCGGAGTTGGACTGCGGCGCTGACCTGCCGTTTGCGGGATCCGGAGTCCGGGGATAACGACTTTACCGTGGCGCTCACCGTTTCACTAAAAGCTTTGCCGCGCTATGGCACTGGTGACGATGCGGTCAACCCGTACCAATTGCTTGGTCGCTGAACGCTCCGCGCGCCTCAATTGACGACATTCCGCGGGACGCCTGCTAAAAAGGCTTTCAAGTTCTCCACCACCGTGTGCAGCAAACGCTCCCGCGCGGAGTGGGTGCCCCAGGCCAGATGCGGAGTGACGACACAATTCCGTGCGGTGAGCAGCGGATTATCCGGCTTTGGCGGCTCGGTACTCAGCACGTCCAACCCTGCCCCCGCTAGCCGACCCGCATTCAGTGCATCCGCCAAGGCTGATTCGCCTATCAGACCACCGCGACTGGTGTTGAGCAGAAACGCCGTTGGCTTCATCAACGCCAGCCGCTTGGCATTGATGAATTCACGAGTCGCTTCATTCAAGGGACAGTGCAGACTGACGACGTCACTGCTGGCAAGAAGTGTTTCGAGGGGAACTGACCTGGCTTGGGCAGGCAGCGTTTTCTGCGAGCGGGTGGTCACAAGTACCTGCATACCGAAGGCGACCGCGATCCTGGCCACTTCCTGGCCGATCGCACCAAACCCGACAATACCTATCGTTCGACCGGCCAGTTCCACCAGAGGTTTGTCCCAATAACACCAGTCAGGCGACCGCGTCCAGCGGCCATTGCGCACGGTTTCGGCGTGATATCCGATATGATGGGCGAGGTTCAGCAGCAGGCCAAAGGTTGCCTGCGCCACGGACGCCGTGCTGTAGGCGGGCACGTTGGTTACCACGATGCCGCGTTCCTTGGCAGCGATCAGGTCTACGACGTTGGTGCCGGTGGCGGTGACGCCGATGTAAACCAGCTTGGGCAGCGCCGCAATAGCTTCCCGCGACAGCACGCATTTATTGGTCAGCAGAACGGGCGTGTCCTGCGCCCGGGCAGACAGCTCGGCCGGTAACGTGCGGTCGTAAATGGCACATTCGCCAAGTGCGTGGAGCGGTGACAAATCGAGATCCTGCGGCTGCAGGGTGTGGGCATCGAGGACGGCAATTCTCATCGTGACATTAGCGGGCTGGCCGCAGCATAACCATTCGCCACCGGGCCGCAAGCGACGGCGGGATTTTCCACTGCCTCGCCCCGGGCGGCAGTGGTATTATCGGCTCATGCTCACGAAACACTGCTGGAAGTGCGGTGCGGAATACAAGCTTGGCTCGCCCGGTCGTTCGGAGACGTGTGATTGCGGGGCCGACCTCAAGGCTTGTCTCAATTGCGCGAGTTATGACCGATCCGTGGCATATCAATGCCGCGACCGGCGGGCCGATCCAGTGGAGGAGAAGCACCTGGCCAATTATTGTGAATACTTCGAGTTTGCCCGGCGCAATTTTGTGAAGCCAGCGGAGGAACACGCGCGCTCCAATAACGCCCGGGATCAGCTGAAGAAGCTTTTGGGGGATTAGCTTGCGCTGGTGGGGTTAGTACTCGGCCGCGCGGCTCAGCTTGGCTGAATCACCAATCCGCTTATTATCTGCCCGAATGCGAGCGGCCAGCGTGCGGATCGTCGCCAGCAGGAAGGGCGTAACCACTTCCGGCGCGTCCTTGGCCAGCTTTTCAAAGTTCTGGGCGCTCATTTTGAGCACTGTGCTCTCCGAGTTGGCGACCACATCGGCTGAACGGGGGCCATGGTCGAAAAGCGATATATCGCCAAAGAAATCCCCCGGTCCAAGGGTAGCCAGAATGGTTTCTTTGCCGGCCTGCACCATGCGAACGCGCAGTTCGCCTTCCAAAATGAAATACATCGCGTCACCGCGTTCACCTTGCTTGACCACTTGAGCCCATTGCGCCACGCGCTGCATCTCCATGGCTTGGGCGAAGCGCTCAAGCTGCGCGTCGGTCATGCCTCCCAGAATCTTCACCCGCCGCAGCACCCCGATGCGGATGGAAGGCTGGCTAGCTGCGGTTTCCTCAGGGGCAGCCGTCGTGGGGATAGCTTTGGCCCGGAAGAACATCTGCAACTCCGGGATTTCTGCGGCTCGCTTCCAGGCATTGTCCCGCTGGCCAAATACCCACGTATCGGCGAGCACACGTTCGTCCTTGATCCAACTGACCAACGCTGGAAGTTCCACTGGACCATAAGCCGCCTGGTCGATGCCCCAGATGGCGAAGCCGTTATTGCCGTATTCAGGAGTCATGGAAAATCCTATAACACCTATTTTCGACAATTTGAAGCAAAAAACCCGGCGGAGAAAACGGAACGCCCCTCCAGTCTTGGCTGGAGGGGCGTGTGCTAAAAGAGTTCGATTAGAACTTGTAGATCAGGTTCAGATAGGCAGCAATCGCCGTCTCGTCCTCGTCGGAGTCCGAATCAGCGTTGTCATAGCGCAGCTCAAGGCGGCTAACAACGTTGTTCCAGAGGTTGTATTGCAACGTGCCAGTGAGCGCGAACATCTGTTCGTCGTCGCCGGAATCCAGCCAGAACTCGCTGGCCCCATCGCAATCGCCATACTCACCGCGGACGTGCAGGCTCATTTTCTCCGTCGCTTGGTACGACGCATACAGGCCCGCAACCCAGATATCGGCGCCATCGACTCCGCTCTGGTCCGTGACCATGTCAAACGCAGCGCCGACTTTCAAGCCGGTGACCGGCGTCGCAATCGTCGCGCCGAGGTAATAATTTACCTGGTCCACGTCGCCGCCAGAGACAAAACCGCCGACCGCGCCGGCATAGAATGTCGAGCCGCTCAGTGCTCCGCCGCTGTCCGGAACGGTAAACGAGACGGAGGCCATCCAGGTCTTACGACCGTAGGACTCTTCGCCCTTCTCGTCGTTGCGCGCGTTAATGCCAGCGCTCAACGTGTTGGCAAGACCGGCCGAAACCGTGATGGTGTCATTGATGCGATACGTGCCGAGCAAACCCGTGTGCTCAGTGGGCTCGATGGCGTAACCCCAGGAACGCGTGAAGTTCGGGTTGTTGCCGGCATCGAACGCTTCGTAGCCGATGATGGTGTCAAACACACCCATCTTCCAGTCAATGCCGTTGCCGAGCGGGGTGCGCAGGGCGACGTAAGCCTGCTTGATGGCAAAGCTTTCGTCCGAATCCCCGAGCCAGCTGGGGTTGTAGGCCACTGCATCTGGGCCGAAAAGCAGGTCGACCTTGTAGCCAGATGCCCATTCGGACTCATCCAGCGCCTTTTCCAGCGAGAGCTTGACTACGTTAAGGTTGAAGCCATTGAGCTTGTCACTGGTGCGGAATGGAATGGTAAACGCTGACGTTTCCTTGTCAGGATCGAATTGCCATTCGAACGAGGTATCCACGTAACCGCTGATTACGGTTGAGGCGAGCGCCGTCTGAAGCGGGTTCATCTGCGCTTCTTCGGCGCGGGCAACCGACCCGATGCTGACCACTCCAAGAGCGGCCAAGCCCAATGTCCATTTGTTAAACTTCATCTTGTTCCTCCGATGTTATGTTTTGTTTATTTTCGTACATGCATTGGGGAGCAAATCCGGTTTGCCCCTGCACCAACTGGGTGCTCTGGCGGGCATAATTAGACAATCCGCTAATCATGGCAATACATTTTTTGGACATTGCCGAATGGTCTGGTTTCCTATAAATTGACACCCAACGACTTGTGACTTGGGCCACTGGTAAGTACCCAACATCTAAAGTGCCTCATTTTGGTCGTGATTCGGCCGGAGGGTAGGCTTCAAGGGGCCTGACAAGTTGCCGCACTCTAGGAGCAGTTCTTGGAATGTTGCCTGCTAAGTGAGTTCCGTCGTCTGCGTAGCCGGTCTTGTATTTTAGGGATACCGGCAGTAGAAAGACATTCACAATTTTATGCCATCATTTGTTTACGTCGCCCGGGAAACGGGAACAGGCCGCGAAATCCGCAGTTCAGTTGAGGCAACCACTGAACAGGCCGCCGTCGCCGCCCTCTTGAACCGTAACTTGTTGGTGGTGTCCATCCAGGAAAAAGTGGGCAAGAAGGGCCAGACCAGCGGTGGCAAAGTGGGATTGGCCGACCTCGTCATCTTCACCCGCCAGCTGGCAACCATGATTGACGCCGGTTTGGCGATGGTTCAGTCGCTTCAAGCCCTGGCCGAGCAAACAACCAACAAAGTCATGCGTGACGTCATCCGCGACGTCACCGCGCGCGTTGAAAGCGGCGACAGTTTTTCCGAAGCCCTCAGCAAGCATCCCAAGGTTTTCACCCGGCTTTACGTGGCGATGGTTTCCGCCGGTGAAAAGGGCGGTTTGCTGGCAGAAATCCTGGCCCGGCTGGCTATCTATTTGGAAAATACGGCCCGGCTGCGGAAGAAGGTCAAATCGGCGATGATGTATCCAACGGTGGTTACTGTCGTCGCCATCGCTATTACCATATTCCTGCTCGTTAAGGTAGTTCCGGTATTCGGCGAGATTTACCAAGGCTTCGGGGCGAAACTGCCGGGCCCGACCCAGTTTCTCATCTCGCTCAGCGAACAGGTCAAAAAATACTTTATCCTTATCTTCCTGGCTGCGGGCGGTGCGGTCTATGGCTGGCTCTATTTCATCAAGACCAAGCCCGGTCGTGAATTCTGGGATTCCCGCCGCATCAAGCTGCCCATTTTCGGCGTAATCGCTCATAAAATCTGCCTGGCCCGCTTCACCCGCACGCTCGCTTCCTTGATCCGCAGCGGTGTGCCAATTCTCGAAGTCCTCAACATCGTGTCCCAAACCGTCGGCAACGTGATCATGGAAAAGGCCATCCGGGTGGCCGCCGCCGATATTGAACGCGGTGAGAGTATTTCCGCCGCACTCGGCAAACACCCGATCTTCCCGAACATGATCATCCGGATGATCACCGCCGGTGAGCAGACCGGCAAGATCGACAACATGCTGGAGCGCATCTCGGACTTCCTGGATGAAGAAATTGAAACCATCCTCTCGGGCCTCACCTCTCTGATTGAACCCATCCTCATCGTCGTCCTCGGCGTGTTGGTCGGCGGGATGGTGATTTGTATGTTCCTGCCCATCTTCAAGCTGAGCGAAATCGTCAATCCGCCGCGGAAATAATTCCGCCCAGCCAGGTTGTTACGGGCCGTCACCCGCGCGGGTGGCGGCTCGTTTTTTGTGGCGTGGCGCTTTGCAATTTTTCCTCGTCAAACCCGCGTGCACTGCAAACAATCTCACTTTGGGAATCTCCATGACTGAACAAATCGTCATTCTCGACTTTGGATCGCAGTATACTCAGGTCATCGCGCGCCGTATTCGCGAGTGCAACGTTTACTCCACCATCCTGCATTTCAATACGCCCGCCGCCGAGATCGCGGCCATGAAGCCGAGCGGCATTATCCTCTCCGGCGGGCCATCAAGCGTTTATGCCAAGGGCGCACCGCTGCCGGATAAAGGCATTTTCCAGCTCGGTGTGCCGGTGCTGGGCATCTGCTACGGAGTGCAAATTCTGGCTCATTTCCTCGGCGGCAAAGTGGAGAAAGGTCTCAAGCGTGAATACGGCAAGGGCACCCTCCGCGTGAAAAATTCTTCGTGTGCCCTGTTCACTGGACTGCCAAAGAATCTCCAGGTCTGGAATTCCCACGGCGACAAGCTCACAAAGATTCCCAAAGGCTTCAAACCCGTTGCGGCCACTGAGAATTCCGAATACGCCGCCATCGAAAACCGCGGGCGAAAGATTTTCGGCCTGCAGTTCCATCCTGAAGTCGTCCATACGCCGCGCGGGCGCGAGGTCTATTCCAATTTCGTCCATAAGGTTTGTGGCTGCGGTAAAAACTGGACGATGCGCAATTACATCGAACAAGCCGTCGAAGAAATCCGCGCGCAGGTCGGCCAAGAGAAGGTAATACTCGGCTTGAGCGGGGGCGTGGATTCCAGCGTGGCCGCGGCGCTGCTACACAAGGCGATCGGCGACCAGCTCACCTGCATTTTCGTCAACAACGGCGTTTTACGCGCAACCGAAGCGGAAACGGTGCAGAAAGTCTTTGGCAATCACTTTCATATCAAGCTCCAGTATGAAAACGCCTCGCGGATCTTCATGCGGCGGCTCAAAGGCGTCACCGATCCGGAGCGCAAACGAAAGATCATCGGCAAGACGTTCATCGAAGTATTTCAGGCCGCCACCCAGCGCGCCGGCAAGGCCAAGTTCCTCGCCCAGGGCACGCTCTATCCCGACGTCATTGAATCCGTACCGATTGCCGGCAATCCCGCCGCGCTCATCAAGAGCCATCACAACGTCGGGGGTTTGCCCAAGAAGATGAAGTTCGCGCTCGTCGAGCCGTTGAAGTGTTTGTTCAAAGACGAAGTGCGCTTGCTCGGCGAGGAACTCGGCGTGCCCAAGGAAATTGTCTGGCGGCAGCCGTTCCCCGGACCCGGCCTCGCCGTGCGCATTCTCGGCGAAGTTACACCCGCGCGTTGCGAGATTCTGCGCAACGCCGATCGCATCGTCGTCGAAGAAATGAAAGCCAGCGGACTATACTACAAAATCTGGCAGAGCTTCGCCGTGTTGCTGCCCGTGCGCAGCGTGGGCGTGATGGGTGATGAACGCACCTACGATTACACCATCGCCATCCGGGCCGTGGAATCGCAGGACGGCATGACTGCCGACTGGGTGAAGCTTCCCTACGAGCTGTTGGAAAAACTCGCCAGCCGAATAATCAACGAAGTCAAAGGCGTGAACCGTTGCGTTTTTGATATCACTAGCAAACCGCCGGGGACAATTGAATGGGAGTAGTCTCCGACGCTCGGTGACATCCTTTAGGCGCAACATCATCCCGGTGTACGATTCCATCAAATCTTGAAACCGCGCATGTGCAGATGGATGATCGCGCTCGTCTGTGCGTTATCTTTGCTGCTGCCGCGGCCTCTGTCTGCCGCGTCACCAATTCCTCCGCACGAACGAGTTGTTGTTCTCGTCTCGTTGGACGGTTTTCGCTGGGACTACATGCAGAAGTACAAGCCCCCGCGCCTCTCCAAACTCGCGATGGAAGGCGTCCAATCGAAGCGATTAGTTCCGGCATTTCCCTCGCTGACGTTTCCGAATCACTACACCATCGTGACCGGACTCAGGCCCGAGCATCATGGGATCATCGGCAACAATTTTTACGATCCAAAGTTCAAGACGAATTACAACGCGTTCAATTCGGGATCGTCGGAATCGCGCTGGTGGGGTGGCGAACCGATCTGGGCCACCGCCATCAAACAGGGCCGCACCGCTAACTGCATGTTCTGGCCGGGTTCGCAGGCGGAAATCGGTGGCGTGCGCCCGACCGAATGGCGACCGTTCAGCAAGAACACTACATTTACGCAATGCGTGAATACGGTGCTGGGCTGGCTGGGGCATGAACCCAAGAGATCGCTGACACTTTAGACTCAGGACATCGCTGACACATGCTGTGTGGGTATGTCCACACGCAATCATCTCACTTTGGAGCAAAGGGTTCAGTTTTGTCAGGCGGCTTCCCA